>Ga0196887_1000376_pt1 | contig 21961 bp, 25 predicted proteins | sample VirMetDEL_Mar_31_FD_169094 | JGI IMG/M metagenome (GOLD analysis project Ga0196887, IMG submission 169094) | Aqueous microbial communities from the Delaware River and Bay under freshwater to marine salinity gradient to study organic matter... | ecosystem: Environmental > Aquatic > Marine >... | reverse complement strand
AGGTACCCTAGGACCCCTAAGGTACCTAAAACCCCTCAGAGGGCCATTGAGAGCCTCTGAGGACCCCTTAAGACACCTAAGAAGGACTAAAGAAGATGAAATGTAAAGCTTGTGACGTACTACTAGAAGATTACGAGACAATCCGAAAGGACACCTCTGGTGATTACTTTGACTTATGTTCAACGTGCCTAGGGGTATCCATAGGCACCTTAGAAGACACAGGGTATGGTAATATTACCAATGAAATACCCTTTGACGAAAACCAAATCTATGATATACTAACCTAAGAATACTAAGACACCTAAGGATACTAAGTATCCTAAGAATCCTTAGTATTCTATGTATTAACTATTAATTATACTACTTAGGTAAAAACTTAAGTAGCCTAAGGGAACATAGGCTTATGGACAACACATCTCCTAAGGTGATATAGTCCCTATTCCATTACCTGTAATTAATTAAACTTAAACAAAGGAGCCTAAGTTGTGAACATATTCTACCTAAGCAGAAACCCCGTAGAAGCTGCTAAGATGCAATGTGATAAACATGTGGTTAAGATGATCCTAGAGACCGCCCAGTTACTCTCTACGGCTCATCATGAGCTTGATGGGGCTACTGTAGCCTATAAACCCACCCATAAGAATCACCCTAGTGCTATCTGGGTCCGTGAATCCTCTGGACACTACAGGTGGGCATGGTGGCATCTTAAAGCTCTTGGGAGCGAGTATGAGCGACGTTATCAAAAGGTACATAAGACTATACGGGAGCACTTAGAAGCTCTTAGGGAGCCACCAGAGGCCTCTCAGGACCTAGGGTTCACTGACCCACCACAGTGTATGCCAGACGAATGTAAAAACATTGACACAACTTTGGCTTACATGGTATACTATAACCATAAAGCAGATGACTGGGAATCTCGCGGCATGCCTATGAAATGGTATGGACGCGAAGCATCATAAGACAACTTAGGAGAACCAAAGATGATTACTGAAGTTATATTAGATAGTGGATACATAGAAGTTCACGCAACGGTTGACGTAGACGAGGATGAAATAATCATTACAGACTTATTTTATGACGGGCAGCGAGTACAGGTTGACAAAATGCACCCAGAATTGGAGCGGCAAATCGAGGAAGTAGCCGAAGATGAATGGGCAATGGGGTATGATGAATCATGAAATATCAAGTAGAATTTAGGAACGCTAGCCATCCTACGTGGTCACTAGATGACGAGTTTGAATCGCTAGGCGAAGCAATGAGTTACGCTACCAGTGAAGCACTAGCTAATACAGACTTTGAACATCGAGTGACTATGCAGGTTACAGTTATGATGTACCCACCTTTGGAGGATTTCGAATGAACCAGTTAGAAACGTATCACAAACTGAGAGACGTACAGCGCAAGCTTAAACACCTGCGTGATCTCAACACCATGAGCCTCAACGGTGATCCTGTATCACAAGGAGTAGCTTTAGCCTATGATAACGCCCATACCATGGTTGATAAGTTAGCAAATGAGTTGTACCGTGAGGGTATACTACAGGAGGACGAAGAATGAAATACGTAGTGGAGTACAGGAACAGGAGCTACAACGACCACTGGACGGTTGACGAGGACTTTAACAGTCTAACCGCTGCCATTGAGTACGCCGCAAAAGAGAGGGCTGACAACCCTAAGATGGAGCACCGCATTGTCAAGCCATACGAGCCGGAGGAGCTGATGGTATTCCCGTCCATTGAGGAGGAAGCATGAATAACGGAACAACAGTAGCAGCAATGATAATTTGCCCGCCCCTAGCACTGCTCGTGCTCTCTATCGTGGCGTATGCGTCGATTAAGAGCGCCCTAGGGCCTACTAACGATATATACGACGAGGCCTAGGTTATGACAGACTTTGAAATCTCGGTTACTACAGTAGCCTTCTTAATATTCCTAGGGGTTCTAACGTATGTCTTCGGTCAAGACAAAGAGTAATTTAATGGTAATTTTACCAAAGGAGGTGGACAAACAGAGAAACTGTGGTATAATATTAGTATAGACTATAAGTCTAAACCACCACCATAGAATCCTATGGATGGTAAATCAAAGTAGATGAGGAAAGTTAGTATGGCTCAAGTAATCGAAGGTATCGTAAACTTCTCCAATTTAACCCAACATGACGTTTATATGGGTCAAACGACGGGTAAGTTCACCATGACTATCACCATGTCTGAGGATGACGCAGAATCTCTGGCGTCCCGAGGCGTTAAGATTAAGGACTACGAGGGAGCAAAGCAACGCAAGTTCTCCTCTAAGTTTGACGTTAAGGTCTTAGATGCTGAGGGTAATCCGTTTAACGGTGAGGTACCGTATAACTCTAAGGTGCGCCTTAAGTACAAAGTAGGTCCAGCACACCCTGTGCATGGCTTGAGTACTTACCTAGAGGCCGTTAAGGTCCTAGAGGTAGCTGAGATGGACTCTGAAGACGACAATGGCGACTTCTAAGTTCCTACGCCACGAGAGTTGCCCTTCTTGTGGCTCTAGTGACGCCCTCGCTGTCTATGATGACGGGGGCGCTCACTGCTTCTCATGCGGCCACCATGTTTACGGATCAACTGGAGAAACACAAGTGACTGAAGTAGTACCCAAAGCAGTAGCCTCAGTTAAGATGGACGGCATAGTAGCTGCCATAGGCAACCGTAAGCTATCTAAGGAGACCAGTCAACGATACCAAGTGACGGTTACTTACGATGCTAACGGGGCCATTGAGAAGCATTACTACCCTTACTACAACCCCGAGACGGGTGAACTGGTGGCGTCCAAGGTACGCACCGTATCCCCCAAGGAGTTTTACTCTACAGGGAATATCAAGGGTACAGGTTTGTTTGGGCAGCAAGCGTGTCGTGGGCGTGGTAAGTTTATCACGATCACTGAAGGCGAGTTAGACGCCATGAGCGTCTCTGAGATGTTTGATAATAAGTATGACGTAGTGAGCCTCAAGTCTGCTAGTAACGCTGAGGGGGACATTAAGGAGGCACTAGAGTGGCTTGAGGGGTACGATCAGGTTGTCCTATGCTTAGACCAAGATAAGGCAGGTAAGGCAGCTCTAGAGAAAGTTAAGGACCTCTTTAGTCCCAATAAGCTTCGGGTGTGTGAGCTTCCTATGAAGGATGCCTCAGATATGCTACAGGCTAACCAGATACGTGAGTTTATACGTTGCTGGTGGGACGCTAAGGTCTACAGGCCCGATGGTATTGTCTCAGGACAGGACACTTGGGAGGCCTTGGTTAATAAGAGGAACGTCAAGAGTGTCCCGTATCCTTGGGAGGGATTAAATGACATTACGAGAGGACACAGAGCATACGAGCTTGTCACTATCACCAGCGGCTCTGGCATGGGAAAGTCTCAGTTCATACGAGAGCTTGAGTATGATCTCTTACGAAGAACTGAATCCAACATTGGTGTACTTGCACTGGAGGAAGACGTTGCACGTACATCGTTGGGAATCATGTCGGTGGCAGCGAACAGGCCTCTACACTTGGAAGAAGACACACCTATTGATGAGCTTAGACCATTCTGGGAAGCAACGATGGGTACAGGACGCTACTATCTATTTGACCACTGGGGGTCAACGTCAGCCGATAATCTACTCTCGCGAGTCAGGTATATGGCGAAGGCCTTGGATTGCAGATACGTCATCCTCGACCACCTATCCATCGTTGTTTCTTCTCAGGAGAACGGAGATGAACGGAAGGCCATTGATGAGATAATGACGCGCCTACGCTCTCTGGTGGCTGAGACTGGGATCACCTTGTTCCTAGTGTCACACCTCCGTAGAACGTCAGGTACAGCCCATGAGGACGGTGGTAAGATCAGCCTTCAGGACCTCAGGGGTAGTCAGAGTATCGCTCAGTTATCTGATATGGTCATAGGCATGGAAAGGGATCAACAGAACGAAGATCCTGAGATACGTAATACCACCAGTGTTAGGGTACTGAAGAATCGCTACAGTGGGCAGACAGGTCCCGCGTGTTGGCTTCAGTACGACTTAGACACGGGTAGAATGTCAGAGGTCCCTAAGCCTACCACAGGAGATGAGGTAGAATTTTGAGCAACTATGTGTACTGTGACATAGAAACCGATGGGTTAAACCCTAGTGTTATCTGGGTCGCCTGTTGTAGACACAACGGAGTCACGGAGGTCATTTGTAATGAAGAAGATTTTAAGGCGTATGTCGAAGGTAAAGAAGAAGCTAAGTGGGTATTCCATAATGGCATTGGTTTCGATGTTCCTGTGGTGGCTCGTCTTTGGAATTTTACTTTCCCTAGGAACTCTATCGTTGACACCTTGGTTCTCTCAAGGTTAGCAGACCCTAGTAAGTCCGGCGGGCACTCTCTAAGGAACTGGGGTAACATCTTAGGCTTCCCTAAGGGTGACCATAGCGACTGGAGCCGACTCTCAGAGGAGATGATTACCTACTGTATGCAGGACGTAGAGGTCACTCAGGCTGTACACGAGAAGCTACTCAAGGAACTCCAAGGGTTCTCTCAGGAGTCTCAGGATCTAGAGCATCAGGTCGCGTGGTGCACCATGGATCAAGAGCGCAACGGGTGGCTTGTGGACCAGAGGAAGTGTTATGACCTCTTAGGCATCTTTAAGGAGCGTATGAATGTCATACAGGATGAACTACAAGATACTTTCCCCCCTATCGTTGAGCAGAGGGTTTCAGAGAAGACGGGGAAGCAACTCAAGGATAAGGTCACGGTATTCAACGTCGGATCAAGAGACCAGATTGCTACCCGACTTGCTACTAAGGGTGCGGTGTGGACGGAGGTCACTCCGACAGGAAAGCCGATGGTTGACGAGAGAACCCTCAAGGAAAACTCGCATGTACCCGAGGCGGCACAAGTTCTGGAGTACCTTCTACTGCAAAAGAGGTACGCCCAAGTTAAGAGTTGGCTAGAGCACACTGAGGAAGACGGTAGGGTACACGGTAGGGTCATAAGTAACGGTGCTATCACTGGGCGTATGACTCACAGGAACCCTAACATGGCTCAGGTGCCCTCTAGTAACTCTGTGTACGGTGAGGAGTGCCGAAGTTGTTGGATGGTACCAGAGGGTAAATCCTTGGTTGGCTTCGATGCCTCTGGTCTTGAGTTACGCATGTTGGCACACTACATGGATGATGAGGAGTTCACTAATGTCTTACTTAAAGAAGATATTCACACCAGAAATCAACTGGCAGCAGGGCTTGACACAAGACCTCAAGCAAAGACTTTTATCTATGCCTTCCTTTACGGGGCAGGAGACGCCAAAATCGGAAGTATCGTCGGAGGATCTTCAGGAGACGGTAGAAAACTTAAGCAAAGGTTTCTACGAAATACACCTTCTCTTGAAGCTCTACGAGAACGAGTTGGAAACGCTGCTCAACGTGGTCATCTCAAAGGACTCGACGGCAGAAAGCTTTGGGTTAGGTCAGAACACGCAGCACTGAATACACTCCTACAGGCCGCTGGAGCCATAGTGATGAAGAAGGCCTTAGTGCTTCTTGAGGACTACGCTAACCAGTGGAAACTTGACTACAGATTTGTGGGGAACATACATGACGAAGTACAAACGGAAGTTGCCACCAAAGACGCCCAAAAGTTCGGCTGGTTGGCTGTGGAATGCCTCAAGGCAGCAGGAATCCACTACAGCCTCAGGTGCCCCCTCGACGGAGAGTACAAGGTCGGACAGACGTGGGCAGAAACTCATTGAACAAAAACTTAAGGAAAGCGTTGACTCAGAGAGTAAATTCTGATATAATTATAGTATAACTTAAGGAGAAACAAATGGCAATAGGTAAAGTTACAGATCCTAACCGCCTAGGAGACATAGCTGAACATTACGTGGTCACTTGGCTTTGGGATGAAGGGTACGAAGTGTTTACTAATGCTGGTTGCACAGGCCTAGTAGATATGATAGCAATGAAGAACGGTGTCCCCGTGTACATCGACGTTAAAGCGAAGAACACGGATAAGGACTGGGGACACAGCAGGACCGAGGAACAGAAGAAGCTACGTGTACAAGTAGTGGAGTTCAACGGTAACACTAGGAAATCACGTTGGGTGGAGCATCAGGAATGAAAACAGTAGATACATTAGTGGACGATATATACGCCCTAATGGTTTCTAAAGAGGTGCCCAAGGGTGTCTCCCTAGAGGCTGAGATAGACAGGTTTGGAGTCCACTGTAAGGACCTCATGCGAACCTTGTTTACCAAAGAGCGTGATGATCGTAAGTTACGTATGTCCAACATAGGACGCCCAGATAGGTTCCTATGGAATGCTGTTAATAATCCACAGGAGCAAGAGGAGTTCACAGGTAACACCTACGTTAAGTTTATGTACGGACACCTGATCGAAGAGATGCTGATATTTCTCACTAGACTCTCAGGGCATGAGGTGACAGATGAGCAAAAGAAGTGTGAGGTCGCAGGTATCAAAGGCTCTATGGACTGCAAGATTGACGGCATTGTCACAGACGTTAAGAGTACTTCCTCTTTTGCCTTTAAGAAGTTCAAGAATGGAAACCTTGCTTACGATGATCCTTTTGGATATGTGGCTCAGATCAAAGGATACGCACACTCCGAAGGAGAAACAAAGTTCGGATGGTTAGCCATGGATAAACAGAACGGTCACCTAACATACCTCATGTATGACTCTGAAGACACAGGACACTTTTGTTACGACAAGATTTCCTACGACATAGAGGAGCACATAGAACGCGTAAAAAAACTAGTGGAGCAACCTACACCTCCCAACGTCTGCTACCAGCCTATCGCAGATGGAAAGAGTGGCAACCAGAAACTCGCCGTAGGGTGCTCATATTGCTCATACAAAGGAACCTGTTGGCCTTCTCTAAGAGCCTTCAAGTATTCTTCAGGTCCACGTTATTTAGTAGAGGTACGCAATGAGCCGAAGGTCGAAGAGATCAGCCTCAAGCAATTTTAGATCAGAGTTTGAGAACACAGTTAACACACAATTAAACCACGAGGGATTCACCTATGAAACAGAGAAAGTACAGTATAACATTCCTAGGGTATACACTCCAGATTTCGTCCACGCTTCGGGAGTCTTGGTGGAGTGCAAAGGCTTCTTTAGGGAAGGAGACACGCAGAAATACAAAAGTATTGTCGACTGCTTACCAGACCACCGTGAGTTAGTCTTCGTACTAATGAAACCTAATCAGAAAGTCAGGAAGGGTACTAAGCTAACTATGGCTCAGTGGTGTGAGAAACACGGAATCAAGTGGTACTCACTGGATACCCTAGAGGAGCTAGTCAGCTATGTTAACTCTTGAGGAAACTAAGGAACGTATCTTGAAGCTATATGACCCAGACGATCTACTAGAGGCCCTACAGATTAACTCAGAGGAGATACTAGAGAGGTTTGAAGATAAACTAATCAACCGCCTAGAGAAGTTCTGGGAAACTGTAGAGGATGAGGAGGAATACGAATGACAACCAAGAGTAAACGTAACTTGCCACACGATGACGAGCCTAAGTATACCTTCGGTGACTCAATTGATTCAGCGTCACCTAAAGAGTGGGACACAGTAGCAGCTAAGTTGTACCACCCATCAGACGTTGTTCCAGAACCTGTGTGTCCTGTTGAGAACCCGGCACACTACAACACAGGAGCAATAGAAGCTATCGAAGGCATCGAAGCATCCATGTCACCTGAAGAATTTAAAGGGTATCTTAAGGGTAATATGATGAAGTATGCGTGGCGTTATGACTATAAGGGCAAGCCAGTGGAGGATCTTCGTAAGGCTAAGTGGTATCTTGAGAGACTGATTGAGGCAAACTTATGAAGGTAGTTCAAGGTGAGTTCGGTAAAACCAAAGAGGCTATCAAGGCATCAGACTTGTTCCAGTCTTTGGCTGACGCAGTAGATGAGATGGAAGACGGAGGAATAGAAGTCAAGACAGCTATCGTTATCTTCAGTGACAGTAAGGTGATGCAAGTTGTCAGCAATGATGGCTATCCAGATTCTACGCACATGCTGTTAACGATGGGAGCACAATCAGTTATGTTAGAAACTTTAGGGTACGGAGGAGAAGAATAGATGGACGCATATCAACAGTACATACACAAGTCAAGGTACGCACGTTACATACCAGAGCTTCAGAGGCGTGAGACTTGGGAAGAAACAGTGGGCAGGTACGTTGACTACTGGGGTGACAAGCTTCCCGAGAAGGACGCTGAGGAGGCTAGGAAGGCCATTGAGAACCTAGAGGTAATGCCTTCTATGAGGGCACTAATGACTGCGGGGGAGGCCTTGGACCGTGATAACGTCGCAGGGTTCAACTGCTCTTACATGCCTATAGATCACCCTAAGGCATTTGATGAACTCATGTATGTCCTTATGTGTGGCACAGGTGCGGGATTCTCAGTAGAACGTCAGTACATACATAAGTTACCCGAGGTAGCAGAGGACTTCCATGGAACCGACAGTATCATACACGTTTCAGACTCAAAAATTGGTTGGGCCAAGGCGTACCGAGAACTCATCGCTATGCTCTATAGTGGTCAAGTTCCAAAGTGGGACGTATCTGGAGTACGGCCTTCGGGTGCACCCCTCAAGACATTCGGAGGTAGAGCGTCTGGGCCAGAGCCTCTTGAAGATCTGTTCCGGTTCACCGTTGACATCTTTAGGGCCGCTGCTGGACGCAAGCTCAGTAGTGTCGAATGCCACGATGTATGCTGTAAGATTGCACAGATCGTTGTCGTGGGCGGGGTCAGACGAAGTGCCCTTATCGGTCTCAGTAACCTTACAGACGACAGAATCCGACGAGCCAAGTCAGGCCAGTGGTGGGTAGATAACCCCCAGAGAGGCCTAGCAAACAACAGTGCGTGTTATACAGAGAAGCCCGACTTCGAGGCGTTCCTAAATGAGTGGACAAGTTTATATGAGTCAAGGTCAGGTGAACGAGGAATGTTCTCTAGAGTCGCAAGTCAAAAGCAAGCTGCAAAGAATGAGCGACGAGATGCTACCTATGATTTTGGAACTAATCCATGTTCCGAGATTATCCTCAGACCTTATCAATTCTGTAACCTATCAGAAGTTGTTGTCAGGCCAGCCGATAGTTTGTCAGACCTCAAACGAAAGGTACGTGTCGCGACTATCCTTGGAACTCTACAAGCTACGCTAACAAACTTTAGGTACCTTAGGAAGATATGGGAGACCAACACTAAAGAGGAGGCCCTATTAGGTGTGTCTTTAACAGGCATCATGGATCACCCAGTGTTGTCAGGGAGGGAAGACAGTGGGAAACTTAAGAAGTGGCTTAAGGCACTACGTGAGGAAGCTGTGGCTACGAATAAGGCACACGCTGATCGACTTGGGATTAATGCTTCTACTGCTATTACTGCTGTTAAGCCCAGTGGTACTGTTAGTCAGCTTGTGGATTCTGCTTCGGGCATTCACCCACGATTCTCACGGCACTACATAAGGCGTGTCCGAGGTTCCTCTGATGACCCCCTATGTGCCATCTTAGAGGCCGCAGGAGTCCCTGTGGAGGACGATGTGATGTCACCCAATACGAAGGTATTCAGTTTCCCTATGGAGGCTCCTGAGTGCGCTGTGTTGGCCTCAGAGATGGGTGCCATGGAGCAGCTAGAGTTGTGGGAGATATATCAGGACTACTGGTGTGAGCACAAGCCTTCTATGACTTGCTACTACCGTGACTCTGAGTTCCTTGAGGTAGGACAATGGTTGTACAATAAGTTTGATAAGATTAGTGGCATCTCGTTCTTACCTTACTCAGACCATAACTACCAACAGGCCCCTTACGAGGCCATAGATGCTAAGGAGTACCAAAGGTTGTCTAAAGGTTTCCCTAAGGACTTTAGTTGGGACATAGAGGAGGCCAGTGATATGACTGAAGGTAGTCAAACATTAGCCTGCGTTGGGAACAACTGTGAAATCTAGCGTGAACCAAGGGGGCCTTATGGCTCCCTTTCTTCTCCTGTGAGTCCTGTTAGCATCCCTGCGTATCCTATGTTCTCCCCAGCCCGTAAGAAGTTAAGTAAAGTAGGGTCACCCCTGTAGTCCTTAAGTACCCTAGCTTGGTATGCAGTAGGACTCTCTCCTTTATTCTGTTTAATGCCCGTGAGTTCTTCAATTTTACTCATATCAGGTTTAAACTTCTCAGTACCCTTAGGTATCTTAGTCTTGGTTCCTACGTCAAAGGGCCGCAAAGGGACAACATTGATTAGCCCGTTGCCTCCCGGAGGGTTCATACCAAACATGTCGTGACCGTCCGATAACACAGGGTAAATTTTGTCCTTAAATATATCCACGCCTACCCAAGCATTCATGCCACCTAAGTCCTTCGCAGAAGACTTTAAGGTGTCTTGGAAAGAGTAGATACCGTCCTTTCTATCCTTGAGTTTAACCTCAGGTGCTTTACTAAAGAAATCATAAATCTGCTGTTGATTCTCTGTTAAGGGCTTACCTCTGTTCTTCTTATCTATAGTTCCCCAGTAATTCTTAAGCAGCGCTGCTTTCTCTACAGTACCTTTGGAGCTTATGGCGCTCTTAGGTAGTTGACCTCTAGCAACGGCTATCCTAATGTTATCAGGACTCGCATGTTTAGCAGCCGTTAGAAAGCCCTTGTAGAACTCAAGGGGTTCTACGTCACCCATAGCGACTTTAGCTCTCTCTACGAGTGCTTTATTAGTTAGAGCAGCTAACGTAGGGGCCGAGGTGGTCGCTGTGCCTAAGGCCTCCCCGTCTAGTCCCTCACCAGCGTTAGGCTTCCTTATGACAACTGAGGTATTTCCGGGACTGTTGTTTGTCCCGTGTACTGCCCTGATGTGATCTATGGCTCCGTTTACCACGTTATCAGGAGCTTCCTCGACAAGCTGTAACCCTTGCTTTAGTCCGTCAGTGTCAGCAATGTCAACCTCGTCTGCTATGAGCCTCTGGGCTTCTGCGCTGCTACCAGCTACAGTTTCAGTGTCCCTCTTTATTCCACCCTTCTGCTGAGTATCCATGTGACCGCTGGCAAGCATGTTAGCTGCTGATTCACTCTGGTTAGGCCTACTAATGTACTCGTTCCTTCTACCTTGACCAGTACCTATGACATCCCTAGTAGCCATGGAGTACGGGTTGACTAGTTGATCTATAATATTACCCGTGTTAGGGGCCACAGCTTTAGCTGCTGATGTAGCCTTACTTAATGGGTTAGGGGAAGCGTAGAAACCCTCCATCTTAGTTGGGGCATTGTCTGCCAGAGAGTTCAAAGCCCTAGGTGTTAACCTACCTAAGGAAGCAATCTCTGCTAAATTAAAGAGACCTTCAGTTCCCCTAGGGTTCTCGCGCATCAACTGACCTGCTTTAGTACCATCCACGTACTTCATAGCAGCTTCAGTTATACCTAAGTTAGGCAAGGCAGCTTCTACGGCTCCTGTGACAGGCGACATAAGGGCCTGTAAGCCCCCTGTGACTACGTTAGAAGCCCCTAGGCCTGCTTCCTTAGCCGCAGATGGAACATCGCCCCCATAGGCTTCTACGGCCCCTTGGTAGACTTCTCTGGCCCCCCTCCCTAATTTATTAGCGCCCGTGTTAAACTGCTCCTTCATTCCACGGTAAGCCTCTTTAACGTCATCAGCTACCACGGCTTCTGCTGCCTTCTTAACGTTTTCTACGGCAGCTTCGCTGTACTCTCTTTCTTTACGCCTAGCCGCAGCTTGGTATTCCTTACGTTTCTGATAGAGGTTACTCATTCTCTTTGGTATCCTCGTAGTTACGAATGTCATTAACCATGTCCACTATGACCATCCTATCCATCTCTAGGACCTTAACCCCCGCAGGATCGTTAGCCTTCTTAGCCACTTTTATTGCCTTATCGGTAGCTGAGAGTAAACCCGCGTAGGCCTTAAGAGTCGCTGTCTTACCGTGTCTAGCTATTTGTTGACCTAAGTAACCAGCAGCAGCGAGGCCTCCTATAGCTGCTCCTGCTTTTGGACTAAAGGCTGTGGTTCCTACGGCAAGTACTGATAGAACAGATGTTGGTATACTCACTCCTGTCTTATCTGTTATGGTCTGCATAAGCCTAGCAGCAGCATTCTTACCTTCTGCGTTACGTTTGTTAACCAGACGATCCAAAGCCGTTAAGGATCTAAACTGAGTGTCTAATAAGTTATGTACCTCTACACCGTCCGTGTTCCTCTTTAAATAGTCGTTCATTACCCCTCTGACTAACTTGCCTGCTTGTGCTTGATAAGTAGCAACATCAGCATCTAGAGTATTACCAGCCGCCGACATAGCTTTATCAAATCTCCTACGCGCCCTGAGAACCCCTTGCAGGTCCGTACCTTCCTCTATAATCAAATCTCTAGCTAGGTTTGAAAACTTATCAAACTGCTTTTGAGCAGCATCAGATGCTAATTTGTACACATCACTCCCTTGGAAATCATCAAGAGCAAAATCAAACTCATCACTAAGCTCTTTAGTATCTATCTTCTTGTTCTGACTCTTTATGTAGTTAGTAAGGGTCTTTGCTGAGTTCTCAACATGGTTCTGAATAATCCTAAAGTTACTATGTACAGTGCCGAAGGGTTCTATTCCGGGTATGGTCTGAACAACGTCAATTACAGACTCGTCAAACTCGTCAGGAACCCATTTCTCTGTGTTTATCAAGCCTGTTCTTGCAGTCTTAGCTTGACCATCTAAGTTCTCAGGTGTCAGCAGTCCTGTCAGAGCCTCCTTCTCCTTGTTAATCTTTTGTCTATTCCCTGCGGCCTTGGCTGCCCTAACCTTATTATCTAGGTTTATCAGGTCGGGCCTAGGTGAGAACAGTGTTGCTATGTCTACAGTAGTCTCAAACTCCTCTGCCTCTTTAGGGTTAGTATTCGCCCAGTTCTGGTACTGCTGAAATCCCGAGGAAGCTGCCAAGATAGGTGCTTGAGCATAGGGGGACTGAGATAAGGTGTCCCAAGCTGTCCCTAAGGCTTCCTTTAGACCCTCAGGCACTAGAGGAGCGAAGGCCTGTACGGTTAGCTCACCGCCTGTCCTAGCAGCTTGTGATAAGCCCGTAGCGGCCATTTGAGTAAGTGTAGGATCTCCACCACCTTCTACACGCCTCTGTAGTCTTTGGGCGACCTCAGGCACATACTCATCTACGGTGCCTTGGAAGTCTGTAGCAGCATACTTACGGCCTACCGCTTCTATGTAGCTTTCTTCTGGTTCTACAGCAGGAGGAGGTGCGCTCTCTTCGTCCATTTTAGCTAAAGCTGCTGCTATTTCATTAGCTGCTGTTATATTGTTGTCTGCTATCGCCTTTTGACCTGCTTCTATGTACTCTTCTCTTGTAGGCATTATGGTCCTCCAAAGTACTGTTGAGCTTCTGCGCTTAGGCCTCCCTGAGGCACTGTAATAACTGAGTAGAAATCCAAAGCTCCTTCGTTGTCTTCACCCAACCTGCTGCTTACTTTACTCCTTATTTTATTGTAGCCTTCTATCTTTCGTGTTGCTGCTGCCTTGTACTCCTTTAATACTTTCTTAATGGTGTCAGCGGATAAAGTTACGTCACCTGCCACAACCTTTCTAGTAAACTCTAAGTCTTTATCTGATAGTCCTGTACCAGCACCTAAGTTAGTTATGTACTCCGCAACGCGTTTAGCAGACTCAGCCATAAAGACTTCTGTATCCATAATACCCTTAGGATCTACAGAAATGCCTATGTCGTTTAGGAACTTCTTCACCCCTAACTCTACGTTAGCTGTGGTTCCTGTAAACATAGTGTCAATGTCACCCATCACGTTATCAATACTTATGATTCCTTCACGAGATTTGCCTGCTTGGTCGTACAGTTCTCCAAACTGCTCTGCACCTAGTTTAGCAAGCTCTGTTCCCATGGTTGCAGAGACGTTTTTGATGATCTGTTGATTAGGAGCCTCTGTCAACCCTAGAGTACTTGGGTCTACCATCTTACCGTTCACCACTACCATTCCGTATTCGGTAGTTCTGTAGGTTACAGGATTACCCTCTGAATCTAGGTACATATTAACGTCACCCTTCTGGAGGTCCCTGTAAGCCTCAAACTCTTGTTTAGAGGGTTTCCTTTTTACAATATCTTTGGCTTCTTTGTCAGAGTATCCTACGCTCTTTAGTACACTCGTTCGCGCAGTGTCGCTTAGTTGAGGAAGAGCATCTAGCTCTTGTTTTCTTAGGTCTCCTGCCAACGCATCTAAGGTTTTGTCAGTAGTTGCTGCTTTAATAGATGAGATAACCTCAGTAGAAAGATTAAGCGCCTCTGCCCTAACAACCATTGCATTCTTTCGAGAAGTAAAGGCAGCCTTAGCTGCCTCAGTTGTAGCTATATCCTCTCCTGCTTGGGCAAAAGCCATGCCTGTCGAAGGGTCCCCTAAAGCTGCCATTTGTGCGCCAGCAGCCGACAAAGCCGCAGGGTCTCTTGCCCCATAGGCTGCTACGCCTGCCTGTCCAGCTTTACGTAGCAACATCTGCTCCTGTAGAAGCCTCTGGCGCTCCCTTTCTGCTTGAATGTTAGCGGGAACCTGAGACAAGCGTTCCCCTGTGTTTGCTATGGCTTGACCAGTCAGCATACCGTAACTAGGATTAGCTAAAGCGTTTATTACTTGTTGTGAAAACCTTGGCATTAGTTATCTCCTATTAAAATGCGTCTGCTATAGCTTCGATACCTGTGGCTGCAATGTTACCCAGCCCTTGTACGACTCCCGGTACAATTCCACCGATGAGGTTCGCTTGTCCTAACTGTCCAGCCATCATAGCATCCAGTCCTGACATTGCAGTCTCGCCGTACATGGTAGCACCCTGTCGTCGTCCTACGTCTGCTATAGATGCGTAAGGTGCAGCAGCCGACAGCATACCCAAAGCCTGTTGCTCTGGTAAGTAAGAAGCACCCAAAGCACCTAAGCCTAGCTGCTGCTGTGCCTGCTGGAGTCCAAAAGAGGAACCTGCGAGACCAGCACCCATCTGTTGTGCCGCCAGTATATCTTGGAGGCTCTGAGACATAAGGCCCTGACGTTGCTGCCCAAGTTGGCCCATGAGTCCTGCGGCTCCGGCGCCTAACCCAAGCTGCGCCTGCTGCATTCCCTGAGCACCTGCAAGCATCTGTTGACCTGCTGTGGCCGCTTGTAACGCCCTCTGCTGCTGTGCTCCCCTTAAGGCCTGTTCTTGTCCAGACAGAGAGCTACCTAAGCCTAGGAACTGGGCACCTAAGCCAGCCTGTTGTGCCTGTAGGCCACCCGCAAGTTGCGCCATTTGCCCAGCCTGAGAAGCTGATGTAGAAGCTCTACCTAAGCCTTCAGACTGCAACTGAGACTGAATCTGATTAGCACTCAAGCCTAGCTGTGACAATTGGGCTGCGCGTTGTTGAGATTGTGTCTGCAACCCAGACTGCGACTGAGCAGCACCAATGTTTGCTTGGCCGAGCTGTAACTGCTGACCCATACGCTGCGCTTCTAGCGCTGCCTGTGCTTGCTGCGCCGACATTCCCGCTTGTCCAAGCTGCATTTGTTGACCCAGACGTTGCGCTTCTAGTTGTGCTTGAGACTGCTGTGCTAACATGCCTGCTTGACCTAGCTGCATCTCTCTTCCGAAGCCTTCTGACTCAAGCTGTGCCTGTACCTGTTCAGCACCGAGGCCTAGTTGAGACAGCTGTGTAGCGCGTTGCTGAGCTTGACCTTGGAGGTCACTAGACAGCCCTGCTTGCTGACTAAACATACCACCTAAGGCCTGAGCTTCGCCTAAGGATTGCTGACGTTCTGACTGAGCTTGCTGTATCGCTGCCAGAGATGCGCTGTTCTGTGCTTCCCCTTGCGCCTTAGCCATCGCTAGTTGCTCTGGTGTACCACCGTACATGTTAGTAGAGACACCTGAGCGTCCTTGGTTATAGAGACGTTCCTCTAGCGCCATACGTTGACGCTCTTCCTCAGGACGCTGTGTAGCCCTGATGCGGTTGTATACATCAGTCTCGCGTCCTGCTGTAGAGCCTAAGACGTTACCTGCCGCTTGCCCCGCGAGTGCGCCGTATTTGCTCCTAAGAGCCTCAACGTCCGAGGGCGCCTGAGTATCTAACCCAGACATACCTAGATTTAATCCTCTAGAAGCTAACTGGCCTGCTGCTGTGCGTACTCCCGGATCTTGGATGCCTCCAAAGGACTGAGATACGTCTCTTAATCCGGGGGCATTAATACCAGCATAAGAGCCTGAGACATCCCTTAATCCCGGAGTATTGATTCCAGCAAATGTTTGACTAATGTTAGGAACATCTGAACCGCCTAAGCCTGCACTTCCCATGCCTAACGCTTGCTGCCCAAGCTGTCCTATGGCAGCACTAGGTTGTTGCCCGAGTTGTCCACCAACTTGATTTGCAAACATACCCCTAAGCTGATTCAAGTCTCCTGCTTGTGTCTGAGAAGCCCCTAGAAAACCTTGTCCTGCACCGAAGGCACCTGAGGCAGCATCTCTAGTCTGATAAGTACCTGCGGGTACTTGATTCATCTGACTCATGCCTGACTGCAACGCTTGTAGGCCTGCACCCTGAGAAGGCAAAACACCCGTAGGACCAGTGCCTAAGAACTGAGAGGCTAGGTCCCCAGCTTGATTCTGTAAGCCCGTGTAGCCTTGGTAAGCATTGGCACCCGTCATGGCTACTCTATTAGGATCATTAGCTAAGTTAAACGCCTGATTAGATGCCAAGTTAGTCTGATTAGCACCTTGAACAGGTTGAGTCATATAGTAGTTAGCTTGTTGCCTCAAGGCATTCTGCTGCGCCTGAGCACCCTCAGATAGGTTTACGTTAAACCCCCCCTGAGGCGTCATGTTTACCTGAGAAGTGCCGCTGGTTACAGAGAAAGGCTGAAACTGAGTCATCCCCGGCAACTGCGTAGCAAGCTGACCAGCAGCAGTCTGAGCGTTCTGCCCTGTGGTTGCTATGTTATTATAGAGGTCACCTAAGTCAACATCAGATCCTATGATTCCTCCCATTACTTCCGAAATAAGACCCATTAGTAAATACCTCCGTCAATTGTTCCTGTCGATAACGTACCCGTAAACGTAAGGGCGGGTATCGTTACAGTCCCAGTAAACGTAGGGCTTTCAGTGTTGGCCTTGGACGCTACTGCGGTTGCTATGTTAGTAAACTCTGTGCTGAACTCTGTACCACGAATGATCTTGCCACTGTCTCCAGAAGGCAAAGAATCCTTAGCGGCAAAGTCTGTCGTCGGGGTATAGTTGCTCATAGTGTTTTACCTATTAATGCTAGTACGTTAATTTCTTGTAGTGATAATGCAAAACCGTTGATGTCTGACTCAAGTCCTATGGTAATCACGCTGCCGTCGCCTGTCGTATTGATAGCGCGTCGAGATACTAAAGTACCGCCAGTAAACTCACCAACCGTAAACTCGCTAACATTATAGAACGCCGGACTCTGGTTACCAACTGTATATTCCTGAGTTCTGTACGAAGTTTCAAAGTCGTAGGCCCAGTTAATAAACACTGTGGCTGAGTTAGCGCCTACAATAGTGGGCCTGAGCTTCTTTAAAATCTTTAGCTTTGATGGATCTCCAAAGGTCAGACCGGGACTGTAGTATCTAAAGCGATAAGAAGATCCGTTGTCAGAGTAACCTGAGTATTCGCTCAATCCAAAAGTGTTTCCTACCAAAAACTGACCGTTTCTAAGGACTTCAAAAGAAAAGAAAGCTGAACTGGGCCAGCGTGTAACTCTGTACGATCCGTTCTCTGTAGTGCCTTTAAGATCAAAGCAATACGTAAGGTTGTTAGATGGAAACGACACAAGGTAAAACGTATTGTCTGGTGAGTAAATAGTCGCTACATGTCCCTGTCGGTTAGCAATAGTTTCAATAAACTCTGTCTTGACGTTGCCGCTAAGATCACTAATAGGCATTGACTTTTCTTGTATGGTTCTGCCAAAGCTTCTAAGTCCTGTGTCGTCTAAGAAGAGAACGTCAGTACCGATGTGCTGTATAGAGTTTCGACATATACAACCAACACCCGGAACTGTGTCAGCAATTGACATAGTAGCTGGCGAGTCAGCGCCTTGATATACAACAATGCTATGCTTGCCAAAGATAATCAAAAGATTGTTGTGAGCCGTTATTCCTACAATGCTGTCTGCACCATCAGGCCAAGCCTTAGAAATATCTATAGATCCTGACGATCCTCCAGTAAAGTCTGTACCAATAAGCAAGTCAGACCAATATATAACCTGTGCGTTTATGTTGCTGTCGGCTACCCAAAGTCTTCCGTAAGCTGCTAACGCTTCGTTGCACCATAAGTACGTAGGTGTTGCGCCGCCTGTATAAGCAGCAAAAGTCTGGACACCACCAGCGTGTGTATAGATAAGAGGCTCTTGTCCCCTTTGGAAAAAGTACGCTGCGTTATTAAAGTTAACAGAGCGCCAGTCATTTTCAGCAATAGTATAACTTGCTGGCGTCTCATCTACTAGCGTGGTTGTTCCAGAAAGTATCTTGTCGTTACCAAAACTAAATACTTTTTCGTTACCAGAGCCATCATAAAACTCATGTATAGAATGTATGTAATCAGCGCCTAGTGCAGTTTTATTTGTTGTTACTGTGTCCAAACCTTTACGCGCAGCAATTCGACCGCGCTTATCAATGACAGCATTGTCTGCAACATCAGCAAACGACGGGTCTTGAGCTAAAGGCGAGTCCTCAGTGTTGATACCCTTAAATGCAGGAGCAACTAGGTTAATACTTTGTAGTGGCTGGGCCATACACTAGCTCCTATTATGAATACCAATCAGTTTCGTAAGGGTGCTTCTGTGCGTCCAGAGCGATAGCGTCAGACAGATACTTGTCAGCAAGAGCAAAGTACTCAGGCGTTGAAGTGCCTCCTGTCTCGCCTCTCTCACGGGCTGCTAGGGCTACCGCTAAATGGATGACAGGCATCGCCGGGATTAACATATTATCTGTGTCAGCAGCTAAGTCTTCGTTACGCAGTACGCAGTTAAACCGTAGCGTGTAAACTCCGTCAGGCTTTGGGTATACGTCTATTTGTGAATCACCTTGGGAGTCAACACCATTGTACGTGTAGAACTGTGGCGACCCACTCGCGGGAGTTTGATTAAGATATTGATTGTCAAACCATTTAGAAGTACGGTACTCCATAAAAAAATTAGAAGTATCGTTAATGACATCCAATGCTTTAACACGGTTCTGACTGCCTGTAAGCACATAGTTAAATATGTCTGCTGAAGTTGTAATGGTTAGTGTGGTACGTAAAGCTGACCAGTCCCAAGAAGTCTCTACAAGTTTCTTAGCGTCGTTAACAAAGTCCCCTATCATTTTACTGTAGGTGGTAGAACTTACGCTGGCAACTTCTTCTTCTCGTATCCTTCTAAGGACGTTGTTTACTAATTCTAAATATGTCATCCTAAGTACTCCGCAAACATAGATGAAACAATAGATGATCCTGCTCTCCTAGGATCATAAGCGTTCTGCGGCTTAACCTTAGCCAACAAAGGTACTTCTTGACCCATAGCAGGAGCACCTAAGGGATTAAAGGCTTCTAACTCATCACCAAAGGGTTTACCAAACTTAAGATCAGGAAAGTCAAAGCCCCCGGTGTCTACATCAGGTAAATCAGGCAGGTTGGGGCTACTTAAGTTAGGGCCGCTTAATTCAGGGCCGCCTATGCTTACATCAGGTAACATCTCGTAGAGAGCTATGGCCCCATCCTTAATAGGTTGTAATACATTGTCATCAATAGCATACCCTGCTTCTTGTATTGTTTCCTTAATAGGTTGCAACACAGAGTCATCAAAATCTCGTCCAGCCTGTTTAGCAGCCTCTATGATCCCCATGATAGAATCTACAGTGCCTTGGTCATACTGTAGGATAACATTATTATCGTAATCATCAGAGTCGAAGTATTCACCAAAGGTGTCTGTGTCAGCTAAGGCTTGAGCCTCGTTACTAGTAAAGTCTAAGCCAAACCCTTCGCCTCCCTTGAGTTCAAAGTCAAAGCCTTCAAAGGGGTTCTCAAAGCCGTCAAAGAAACCATCGAAGATTTCAAAGTCACCACCCTCAGGGAACAAAGAGGAAGGATCAGCAAAGGCAAAACTACCGTCGTTCCTAATGTACCCTAAGCCCATACTGAGGAGGGTACCTTCGTCTAACTCTCCGTTCATTCCATCTCGGAGTAAAACCCTAGCTGCTTCTTCTACAGCATCAGAGTTAATAGTGGTGGTACCTTCCTCAAAGAAGTTAGGAACCTCTAGACCCACAGTTTCACTCAAGAAGTCTGTTATCTCATCAGCACCTAAGACTGACAGAGAACTCTTAACGATACCTTCTAGGTCTCCACCTTCTATGGCTCCTACAGATACAGCTTTGGCTATATCTAGGGCTGTTTCGTAATCAGTATTAAGAAGCTGTGATAGCTTATCTACCTGATCGTCTAAGAACCCCATAGTATCAGAGGTGACTAAAGATGAGTCCATGTTCTGTAGAGCATTAGCTGTCTCAAGGATACCCGCTGTTATACCGCTAACGAGTACCTTAGTGGGATCTATCTCACCTGTCATTAAAAGCTGGCCTACAGAGCTACCAACCATGGCTCCACCAGCAGTACTAATGGTTCCTGCTGTAAGCCCTGTAGCAGAAGCCAAGGAAGAGGCTATAGAAGAGCCAGTGGTGGCCGCTTGACCCGCAGCTACGTAAGTAGGTGTTCCTACAGAAATAGGGGCTGAACCTGCTGCTCCTGCGGCTGCTCCACCACCACCCAAGAGACCTGCTGCACCTACACCTGTACCGTAAGCTACTGTAGCAGCCAGCACTGACTTGGCAATGTCTGAGGCACCTAAACGAGCTTCGTTGTTGACATAGGTACGCATGTACCCGTTACCTGTCCAAGTGTACTTATCACCTTTCTCGTCGGTGAACTTCTGCTCAATACCGTACTTCTGCATAAGAGCTTGGTTTTCGTCCGACATTAGCCACTTCTGGTAGCCGCTGTTCCTAGCGGAGGAGTCAGATTGTCTTAGGTCGTCCGTAGCTGTCTGTTGAGCAGCGTTTCTACCTAAGTCTTCCTGACCATCCTCTCGTATCTTATCCCCGGTGCCTCTCTTGTCTACTCCCTCAGCAGTCCACCAATTTTGCCTACCTAGCATATCACTGGCTTCAGTCATATAACCTAAGTAGTTATCAAAAGTACCAAAGACACTCTCTAGGTAAGCGTCACCTTCGTATTCTTCCCGCAGTTCCTCTGCTGTCTTAACGCCACCCCAGTCAGGGGCATTAGACTTGTCTTCCCCTGTTGCACCAAAGAGTCCCTGAACTTCGGAGGATCTCTCGTTATCTGTGATTACATTATACGTATCAACCACATCAGCCTCCGGTTTTGTTAAGCTGTGTATAATCTATTGTAGGAACCGTAATGCCAGCCATGGGGTCGTAGGGGGCCATAGGAGTCGCCTGAGGCGTATTAACGTAACTAAAGAGTCCTAGGCGGTCTGCTGTGCTCTTCATGGCGTCAGGGACGTTATAGAGGCCCCTGTAGGGGTCATAGCCCACATCGTTAGCCCGAGTTAACACAGAGTTGTAGTTCACCTGAGAAGGCTCATAGGCCTGTGGCGTATAGGGGGTATAAGTAGACTCGGCAGCGTTAGAACCCGCTAGGCCTCCTTCAGAGACATTAATACCGTTAAATAAGTCCACCAAAGAACTTAACCCAAGACTCTTTAAGAAATCCATGAACGCCTTGTTTCTAGCGTCTTGCTCTTGTTGCCCACGTACATCAGGATCTACCTGAGAAGGCGGAGGTGGCGGTGGTGGCTCAACCACAGGTGGCGGTGGTGGCGGTGGTGGCGGTGGCTCTACGTACGTTGGCGGCGTCTCTACGTAATCCCCGGCATCTGATCCACCACCAAAAGTTAGACCTTCGTTAGAGTCTGCATCATAGGGGTTCGC
>Ga0196887_1000374_pt1 | contig 22016 bp, 18 predicted proteins | sample VirMetDEL_Mar_31_FD_169094 | JGI IMG/M metagenome (GOLD analysis project Ga0196887, IMG submission 169094) | Aqueous microbial communities from the Delaware River and Bay under freshwater to marine salinity gradient to study organic matter... | ecosystem: Environmental > Aquatic > Marine >... | reverse complement strand
TTAATGAGGCTTACGAGCAGTGAGCTTTGTAAATACTTTGAAGTCAGAAGAGCTTACTATGCTTCGAAGGATTGTTAAGAAGGTACACTTTCAATACTTTGATAAGAAGCATGGCAAGTCTTTTGTGACAAACAAAATGGTAGACAATGTGATAGAAAACATTGGACCAGAGGCAGTCGAGAAGATGATTAAGTCTGGAGTAGACAAGGGGCTGCGCTAGTGGTCGATTTTAAATACAAGCCAGATGGCGCTGTTCTCAAAAGCTTTATGAAAGACAATACTTTCTTTCGTGGCATTCGAGGTCCAGTAGGATCTGGCAAATCAGTAGGGTGTTGCGTTGAAGTATTTCGTAGAGCTTTGGAACAAAAGAAAGCCCCAGACGGAAAGCGAAAGTCCCGATGGGCCATTATACGAAACACAAACCCACAGCTACGAACTACAACTATTAAAACATGGCTTGACTGGTTTCCAGAAAACGACTGGGGAAAGTTTACTTGGTCAGTCCCATACACCCACAACATCAAAAAAGGTGAGATAGAACTTGAGGTTATCTTCTTAGCATTAGATAGACCAGAAGATGTTAAGAAGCTCTTATCATTAGAGCTAACAGGGATATGGATTAATGAAGCTAGAGAAATTCCTAAGTCTATTATTGATGCTTGTACCATGCGTGTTGGTCGTTATCCTTCTATGCGTGATGGTGGGCCTAGTTGGTCTGGGGTTATAGCAGATACGAACGCACCAGAAGAAGATCATTGGTGGCCTATTATGTCTGGCGAAGTTCCAGTTCCTGATCATATTCCAAGAGAACAGGCAAAAATGTTAGTTAAGCCTGACAACTGGGAGTTCTTTACACAGCCATGTGGGATGCTCGAAGTTAAAGATGAAGACGGTGAGATAGCTGATTACAAAGCAAATGATGCTGCTGAAAACAAAAAGCATATGCTTGGTAACTATTATGACAATTTAGTAAGAGGTAAAACAAAAAGCTGGATTGATGTCTATGTTATGAATAGGCTTGGCACTATCCAAGACGGAAAGCCGATATACCCAATGTTCGCTGCAGAAGTACACACAGCCAAAGAAGAAATAGCGGTAGCCGCTGGCGCACCACTATACGTTGGCTTGGACTTTGGGTTGACTCCAGCTGCAACTCTTGGACAAAAGATCAGGGGTCGCTGGCTCGTCCAGTCGGAGATAGTGGCTTTTGATATGGGGATTGTTAGATTTGCTGAAGTATTGCGTGAGGAGATCTCCTCCCGATTTTCTCAAGCATCTGAGGTGTATATATACGGCGATCCCGCTGGGGATTTTAGAGCGCAGACAGACGAAAGTACCCCTTTCCATATCTTGCGCGGTGCTGGTTTGAGGGCATTCCCAGCCCCTTCGAACTCTGTAGATCTTCGGTTGGAGGCTGTCTCTTCCCAGCTAACTAAGATGGTCGAGGGCAAACCAGCATTTATTATTGATCGAAGATGCCAACAGTTAATCAAAGGTTTTGAAGGTGGGTATCAATATAGACGTATGGAAGTATCTGGTGAACGCTATGCTGATAAGCCTGATAAGAATATGTATTCTCATATTCACGATGCTTTACAATATATGATGTTAGGTGCTGGTGAAGGTAGAGCTTTACTTAATAGTCAGAAACCGTCTACACCTGTGGTAGCTGGTCGTAACTTTGATATATTTAATAAAAAACCTGTCAAACAAAAAAGGCAGGGGCTTTGGGCTAGGATGTAATTGTGCGTTGCCAAAACTATTTTTCTCTGCTTTGAGGGAAATATAAAGGAGATTTACTATGTGCGGTAGAAAGAAAAGAGATCCTCGAATAGATGAGGAACAAGAAAAAGCTAGACAGTCAGCGGAAGCAGCAAAGTCTGCGGCTCTTGCTGAACAAGAAAAGAAACGCGAAGAATTATTAGCTCAAGAAAAAGAAGCTGCTGCTACTGCTGCTGCTACTGCTGAAGCTGATGCTGCTAAAGCAGCAAGGCAATCTGAACTTGAGGTTCAAGCTGGTGAACTTAATAATACTGGCACTTCTAAAAAAACAGGAAGAACTGGTGGTTTGTTTGCTAGTAAAGCAGCAAGACGTAGAAGCAGATCTGCAAGATCTGGTAGAAGAGGAAGACGCAGCTTATTAACATCATCTGGTGGTGGCGTAGGTTATTTTAGTAGGTTTTCATAATGATTACAGATCCAGTAGCAAAAGAATATATTAAACGGTATGAGAGAGCAAAAGCAAAGCGTACAAACTTTGTTGATGTTTTCGAAGAGTGTTATGAATATGCGCTGCCGCAGCGTGAATCATTTTACTATGAAGTATCTGGTCAGAGAAGAGATGATAAAATCTTTGATGAGACTGCCGTTGTAGGTGTTCAAGAGTTTGCTTCGAGGCTTCAGTCTGGTCTTGTACCAAACTTTGCTCGATGGGCAGACCTTACTGCTGGATCTGAAACTCCTAAAGAACAAAGAGATGTTGTTAATAACGAGCTAGAAGAAGTAACTGAGTATGTCTTTGAGATACTTCAGAACTCAAACTTTGCACAAGAGGTTCATGAATCCTTTATGGACTTAGCAGTTGGCACTGGTGTTTTGGTGTGCGAAGAGGGTGATGCTATAAATCCTATACGTTTTTCTGCAATACCGTTACCTCATGTTATATTAGACACTGGACCTGATGATAGAATTGATCATGTATTTCGAGAAAGAAAACAAATACGCTTTGATCAACTTCCAATGCTATACCCAAAAGGAACGTTTAATACTGAACTTCAAGCTTTAATTGCTAATAAATCTGATCAAACAACAACAGTATTAGAGATAGTTTGTAAAAATTATACAAAGATAAATGAAGAAGCTTTCTTTCATTTTGCAATATGTCTAACAACAAAGTCTTTACTAATGCAAAGAGAGATGTCTGGCGTAGGCTCTAATCCTTTTATTTGCTTCCGATGGTCTAAATGTGCTGGTGAAGTGTATGGTCGAGGGCCACTATTTAATGCACTAAGCGCAATCAAAACAACCAACCTTACAGTTGAGATGATACTTGAGAATGCACAGATGGCAATCTCTGGCATCTATCAAATGGAAGATGATGGGGTAATTAACCCTGATACAATTAACCTAGTCCCTGGAACAATTATTCCAAAGGCTATGGGGTCTGCTGGATTGCAACCAATACAAGCCGCTGGTAGCTTTGATGTAGCACAACTTGTTCTTGGTGACATGCGTAATAATATCAAACGTGCTTTATACAATGATATGCTTGGCGATCCTAATCGAACTCCAGCATCTGCAACAGAAGTTGCGGAACGTATGGCAGATCTATCAAGACGTATTGGTTCTGCGTTTGGCAGATTGCAAGTAGAGTTAGTACAACCAGTATTGCAGCGTGTTGTTCATATACTAAAGAAACAAGGAAGACTTGAAGTTCCTACAATTAATGGCAGAGAAGTTAAAATAAGATCTGTGTCACCATTAGCGCAAGCGCAAGCCAACCAAGATATTACTGCGGTGTCACGTTTTCTTGAATTAGCCAATGGAGCCTTTGGTCCAGATGCTATTAATGTATTAATTAACACAGAAGAAACAGCTGCATACTTAGCTAAGAAGTTTGGAATACCAGATAATTTAGTACGAGATGAGCAAGAAAGAGAACAAATTCTTGCATTAATGCAGCAAATGCAGCAAAGTCAGGCGCAAGCACCACAACCTATGGAGTAATGCTTGACTAAAAAAATCAATGTGGGTGTTGATGGGATACAGCGTCCACAACAAAAAGATCAACAGATTAGCGAGAATATAGCCTCATTGTTTGGCTCTGCGACAGGACAAGCAGTCTTGCAGTATCTAAGATCAATTACTATTGAAATGGTGAATGGCCCAAATGTAACTACGGAGGAACTGCGTCATATAGAAGGTCAACGATATTTAGTTGGTTTGATCGAAGCTCGTATGACACATGCACATAAGGTGAAAAACAATGGAAGAAAATCAAGTAACTGAAACAACAGAAGCTGAAGTAACAGAAGCTCCAGCTGCTGAAACGACTGACAGACCAGAATGGTTGCCAGAAAAATTTAGTGATCCAGCTGATTTAGGTAAAGCATACAAGGCTTTAGAGTCAAAGCTTGGTGAAAAAGAGGATGATGTTCGAACAAGATTAATGGACGAACTTAATGAGCAAGCATCTGAAGGTGTTCCACCATCTGCTGGTGAGTATGAACTACCTGATTTTATTGATGAAGAGGAAGCTCTTGAAAGTGATATGCTAAAAGACTGGGCAGATCATTGTCATAATAACGGATATACTCATGAAGAATTTCAAAAGGGTATAGAGATGTACATGAACGGCATGGGTGAAGAACCTGATATGGATGCCGAAGCAGCAAGACTTGGAGATAACTCTGACGCTAGAATAGAAGCTGCATCTCTCTTTGCTAATAAGTTTTTTCCAGAAGAGGCTATACCAGCAATAGAAAGAATGTGCGAAAGTGCTGACGGCATTATTGCTATTGAGACTGTTATGAATGCAATAAAAGACCCAGCTGTTACAGATCAGGGCAGCATTGCATCTAACTTTAATGAAGTAGAGCTGCAAGAAATGATGAAAGATGAGCGTTACTGGTCTCCATCTAAACGTGATATGCATTATGTTAAACAGGTAGATGAGGGTTTTAAGAAACTCTATGGATGAAGTAAAGATATTGCAAAGTGGGTCGTACTATATGACCCCCTTTCACGAGCATCATATAGCTGAGATATATTCTATACTTCACCCAGAAACAGAAAGGGAACTATCAAACCTTGGGTATTCTACTATTTTCGAAGCTCTTCAAGATTTGCAGAAAGATTCTGAAGTTTATATTGTAAGAGATAAGAACTGGAACATTATGATGGCAAGCGGTGTATTCTTTTCTGAAGATCCACCACAACTATTTGCACTATTTACAAATCATGTCACAAAAAACTTTAAGGGATTGGCACGAGGATCTAAGTTATTAATATCATTTTTAGATCAGTCATATGAAGATTTATCTATGCAAATAGCAGAAGAATATGAGTCAATGTTGAACTGGGCAGTATGGTTAGGATTCCATCCTGTTGGGTTCAGTGATTGGAAAAATGTGAGATATGTTGATTTTGTGCGTTGCAATCCGTCGCAAAATTGTGTTTCACATAAATTATCAAGGCCTGTGATACACTGAGAAGCCCATTTGGACACCTTCATTGAGGATGTAGAGCAGATACCCAAGATGCCCGTAACTTAATTTAGGAGAAAGAAAATTGGCTAATACAATAGACCAAGCCTTTATTAAACAGTTTGAGACCGATGTGCATCTTGCATACCAACGCATGGGTTCAAAACTGCGTAATACCATTCGTACTACGAATGTGTCAGGCAATGTTGCTCGATTCCAGAAAATAGGAACTGGATCAGCTACAACAAAATCACGCAACGGTAATGTCACACCAATGGATCTTGCACATACTAATGTGGAAGTAACAATGGCTGACTTTTATGCAGCGGAATATATCGACAAACTTGACGAGTTGAAAACAAACATCAACGAACGTCAAGCTGTTGCCGAGAGTGCTGCTGCTGCGTTGGGTCGTAAAACTGACGAGATTATCACAACAGCTATGGACGCTGGTGCTAACTCAACTCAGTTGCATGACACCTCATCTGCCGTTGAAAAAGCAGACCTACTGTCTACGTTTGAAACATTTGGTTCAGCTGACATTCCAGAAGACGGACAACGCTATATTGCTATGTCCCCTGCTGGTTTTGCAGATCTGTTCAACATTAATGAGTTTGCTTCTAGCGACTTTGTTGGACCACAGAACCTACCGTTTGCTGGTGGTATGACAATGAAAGAGTTCTTGGGCTTCAAGATCTTTTCAACGTCTGCTGTCGCTGGTGGCAAAAACTTTTGCTATCACATGAGAGCAGTAGGTATTGGTGTGAACTCTGATGTTCAGACTGAAGTAAACTATGTAGCAGAAAAAGTATCGCACCTAGCGACATCAATGATGTCAATGGGTTCAGTTGTTATTGATAACAACGGCGTATACGAACTGCTAGATAATAACTAGGAGGGTTAGAAAATGGCTTTTGCTTCAAGTGGACTAACTCGTGTCGGTGGTGATTCAAACGGTAGCTTGTGGATGTATACATCTGCTGATGCTATCGCAACTGTGAACACTGCTGGGTATTTTAATAGTGCAGCAAATATGCTTGCTGTTCGTGACTTAATTATCGTTCGCGATAGTAATGTTCCGACAACAAGTTTTTGTACTGTTCTTTCAAATACTGGTTCTGTTGTTGACGTATCTGATGGTACAGCAGTAGCGGAAACTGATAGCGACTAATAGGTTGGGGCTTCGGCCCCACCTTCTTATTGAGGATTTAGTATGGCAGTTTCAAGCACACCAGCCCAATCAGCTGTAGATGTATGTAGTCGCGCTCTCATTCTTGTGGGCGCTGAACCTATTACATCTTTTGATGATGGAAATAATGAGGCACTAATTGCTTCGAACATGTATGAGGATGTTGCTAGAGCATCATTATTAAATACACGCTGGCGTTTTTCAACTGACCAAGCAGTTCTAAATAGATTATCAGATGCACCAACAGGTAGATTTGATGCAGCTTATCAACTCCCAAGCGGTTGGTTAATGACACATGTTGTAACTATTAATGACACACCTATAGAATATCAGACTTATGGTGATAAGTTATTTTGCAATGAATCTGCTAACTCAGAGTTAATATTAGATTATACCCATAGGGCAAATGAACAGGGCTGGCCTTCATATTTTACTATTGCTGTTGAGTATGAACTTGCTTCTGTATTTGCAGTAAGCCTTGCTAGAGATCAGGCTCTTGCTCAGTTGATGGCACAGCAAGCAGCAACATCAATGATGAGAGCAAGGAACTTAGATGCCCAACAACAAACAACAAGGAAGCTTTCAACAAGTCGGTTTATTAGTAATAGGCGAACATAATGCAGAAAGTACGAGTACCGCTAACAAACTTTGCATTTGGTGAGGTAAGCCCATCTTTATATTCAAGAACAGATTCCCCAGTTTATAATCAATCTGCACAAAGATTAAAAAACTTCTTTATTAGATCTGAAGGTGGTGTGATAAAGAGATCTGGTTTACAAAATATTTATCAGTTTGACACTACAATTAATGAAGCAAAGGTGCAGCAATGTAGGCTTTTGCCATTTATATTCTCTGATGATGAGAGATATATTATTTCTCTTGAGAATGCTAAAGTTAGAGTGTTTCAGATAAATGCTATTACTGGTGCTGTATCTTTAATTCAAACAATAACATCAGATGTCAGTAGTGCAGCATTAAAGTTTGATGATGATTTCTTACATGAGTACACATATGCACAAGCTGGTGATGTTATGTTTATTGCACATCAGACCTTTATTCCCCAGCAAATTGTTCGAACAGGACTAACTACATTCCAAGTAGAGTCTTTTCAGTTTGATCAAAAGTCTGACAATAAGAAAGTGTATCAACCATACTATCCGTTTCAAGGTGCTGGAGTTACACTTGATGTAAGTAAAACAAGCGGAAGCGGTGCAACGTTAACAACTAGCTCTGCATATTGGGATACCACTTCACCTTCTAAACATATTGGAACAACGGTTCGATACAATGGGCAAGAGATAGAAGTTACTGGTGTTACCAATTCTACTGTTGCAACAGGTGATATACTTGATGCTTTAAAAATTAAACTTAGTCCAGATTCTCTTCGAACAAACAATGGATCAACAACTGTTGAGGTAACTTTAGCTAATCATGGTATGTCAGTTAATGACTCAATAACATTCTCAGATTGTGATACTGTTGGAGGTATTGCTATTAGCAATTTAAACGGAGCAAGAACTGTCACTGGAATTATAAGTGATGATGTATTTACCTTTACTGCTGGTGGCTCTTCTAATGATTCTGCTTTAGGTGGTGGTACTCCAAGCGTTACTACTCATGCTCCAACAACTAGCTGGGATGAACAGTCTTACTCTGCGCTTCGAGGATTTCCAGCTGCCGTTACATTCCATGAAAACAGATTGGTATTTGCTGGGACATTAGCACAACCAGATAGTATTTGGTTTAGTAAGATAGCTTCATATTATAATTTTGATGTTGGAGATGCTAAAGATAATGAATCAATCCATCTCACTGCTGCTATTGGTGAAATACAACAAATACGACATATTGTTTCAAACAGAGATTTGCAGATCTTTGCAGCTTCTGCTGAGATGTTTGTACCAGCATTTCAAAACCAACCTATTACCCCAACAAATGCACAGGTAAGAAGACAGACTCCCTTTGGTTCTGGGTTTACCAGACCACAATCTATTGATGGTGCAACTATCTTTGTGCAAAAGGGTGGACAGATTGTTAGAGAGTATTTGTTTAGTGACAGTGAAGCTGCTTATGTAGCTAACCCAATATCTACTATTTCTTCGCATCTTATTAAGACACCTATAGAAATGAATACACTTTATGGTGCGTTGTCTAGATCAGAAAGCTATGTGTTTGTTTTAAACAATGATGGCACAATGGCTGTGTTTAATTCTAATAGAGCGGAGCAACGTGCTGGCTGGGTAGAGTTTGTTACTAATGGTAAGTTTCATTCTTCAGTAACTATAGATGATCGTGTGTTTATAAACGCAGAATATGATCTTGGTGATGGCACAAAGAAAATAGTTCTTTGTGAGTTTGACTCTACATTTAACTTGGACATGGCAAAAACATATAGCGGATCTAGTGGTGTGTTTGATGTATCAGCAGATTTTAATAATGGTGCTGTATTAAGAGTAGTTAATGGTAACAACTATATTGGTGAGTTTACTGTTAGTGGTGGCAATATAAACGTGTCATCTGTAGATGCTTCTTTGTCATCAGCTGAAATAGGATTTAACTTTGATGTTGAGTTGAAAACAAATCCAATAGATGCTCAAGTAACGAATGGCCCAATCACTGGCATACCAAGAGGTATTGGCACTGTGTATTTAGATTTGAATAGCACATTAGCTGTAAAGGTTAATAGCACAGCTTTGATTATTAGAAATGTAACAGATGATTTATCACAGCAATTAACACCTTTTACTGGCAAGAAAGAGTTTAGATTGCTGGGGTATAATGCAGATCCTCAAATAACTATAACACAAGATGCCCCATTAGATTTACAAGTTAATGGATTAGTAGCGGAGTTAATATTCTAATGTCTGTATTTCAAGTAATAGGTTTAGGTTTAAAGTTTATGGGCGGTATGCAAGCTGCCAAAGCACAAGAGCAAGCTTCAAAAGATAATGCTGAAGCTATGATAACAGATCGTATTGTAGGTGAGGCGCAAGCAGCGCAACAACAAGTTATGCGCTATCAGCAATACTTTGATGATCTTGCGTATAATGAAGGTGCTTTATTAAAAAACAGAGACTTTGATCAAAGTGTAAAAGCACTTATGGATAATCAAAAAGAAGTGGCATTTGATGATCTTACCGTTATGGCAAGACAATCGGATATGGAAAGTAGAAAACAAACAGTCGCATCTTTGCTTGAAGTTGAGCGCGGTAAAAATAGAGCAGCTGCTACTAGAATAAATACAATGTCAAGTTTTGCTTCTGGTCTACATGATTTAAGCACAACTTTTACTTAGGATAAAATATGGCAAAAGTAATCCGAAGAACAGTAACCGAAACAAACAAACGTATTGGCGTTAATAATTTTGATGTTGAGGCTGATCGAGTAGGCCTTGCTTTAGCTGATGCTGGTGAAACTCTTAGAAGAAAAGCTTTTGAAGTAGATGCAAAGAAAGCTCAAGTAACGGCAGAAGAAGCTGTTATGGCTATTGATTCATCAGAGTTTATGAAGTTTGGTGAAGATGGAATGCCAATAGCAATGAAACCACCAGAAGGTTATGGCAGTATTGCTAGAGAAGCTTTTCGAAGAGTGGCTGAAAAAAGATTTGCAGATACAATAGATCAAGACATTAGAATAGAAGCCCAAAAGTATAGAGTTCAGCATAGTAGAAACCCAATAGCTTTTAAAAGTGCTATGGATAATTATCTTAAAGCACTTGGCACTAATGCTGATGGTCGATTCCAAGAACTAATAACTAATGTTGGAACGGCTATACAAGAAGGTCATTACTATGACTTGCTTGAGAAACAAAGAGAAAGAGCAAGAACAAACCAAGCTGAAGGTATTATTGACGGTAATAGTGATGCTGCCCCTCAAGCATACGACCTTGCTTTAAATCAAAACATTGGCAAAGCATTAAGTATTATAGAAGATAGAAAGCAAGCAACAGTTGATGGAGAAAAAGCTGAGTTACTTAAAACTGGGGCTGGTGATTCCTATTACTCAGGGGCAACAGGTGATATTGCAGCTGCATCTTTAATAGGAATTATTTCAAAAGGTACTTTTGATGAAGATGAAAGACAGCAAATAGCTACAATGATAAGCACTAGTGGCAAGTATGAAGCTGCTGATGAAGACATTAAAGAATTATTTAATAAAAAAATAGCATACACAATGCCAGATGGCAAAATAGTTACAACATCTTTGGCACAATTAATTACAGTTGAAAATAAAAAATCTGTAAGTGCCGCTGTTACTTCTGTAATTGCTGATATGGATGGGGTTGATGCAATTAGAAGGGCTAATAAAGCTGTTGATGATGCTGAAAAGGCTAAAGCACTTATTAAACAAACAAAAGAAAACAAAATAGATCTAAATGAAATTGCAACATTAAACGCAAATACTGCTACTACAAAAGCTAAAGATTCTTTTTTAGAAGGTGGTGATATTGTTGGTGCAATTCAATCTTTAGCTGGAATACATCAAGAATATGTAACAGACTTAAAAAGACAAATGGATGCTAATCCAGACTTTATGTCTACTACAGAATATAATGCTGCAATTATAAGGCACAGAACTAGTTTATTGCAGCCATTTATTATGAGAGCATCTTTAGATGGGAATGCTGAAAACTTTAGAGCCTTTATGGGCAATGGTATTGTTGACTCATCTCTTAAACGAAATCAAAGAAAAGTTGTAAAAGCTGCACATAAATTTGGTTTATTTAAAACTGGTGATATGTCTGTTTTGTCTGCTACATTTAGTGCTGGTGAGTCTGCCACAAAAACAGCAATGGAAAAAGCTGACAACATTATTAATGTGACAGACAGATATTACGATCTTAATGGTGCAATATTAGGTGGTGATGATATCCTTGATAAAGATATTGACTCTCTTAAAAAAGAAATAGATGCAAGTTCTCTTGGGCCAGAAAAGAAAATAATATACAAAAGAAATCTTGATCTATCAAAAGCAAAAAGAAATCTTCAAGTATTTGGTGAGTCACTAAACTCTGAAAGGTTACAGCTTCTTTCTCAATATATTGGTAATAGAGTTGATCTTTCTGAGTCTGTATTAACAGGATTAACTGATGATGAAAAAGAGTTTGCTGACTTTGCACTAAAAGGTTTTAGCGATGCGGAAAGAAACGCTGTTGCTTCAGAGGTCCAACAAATTGCTAGTGTAAGGGCTGGTCAAGAAGAAAGGCAAAGAAAACAACTTGAAAAAGCAATGCTTGTTGATGAGTTTATGAGAAACAAATTAGACAACACAAGCAAAACTTCTAAAGATATTGCTCAAGAACAGTTAAATGCTGTAGGTTTTAACATTCAAGACCCTAACACTTGGACAGAAAAATCATTTTTTATAATGAAAAGATCGATTGGCACAGAACTAGCAAATCAATATAACAACTTAGCAAAAGGCGGCACTGTTCAAAATTTAAATGAGCTTATGCAGCTTTACAGTAGATTAAAAAGCTTTGAAACAACAAACCCAAATACAAACGAAGTTGTAAAAAGAAATCTATTAAAAGGGCAAGTAAATGATATTACTCAAATGACAATAGATGCTGCCCTTCTTGGAAATAGTTTAGGTTTATATACTAGCTTCGATGATGCTATTGCTAGTTTAAATTTAAGTGGAACTAAGGCTTCACAAGAAGAAGTTGCAAAATTTAAAAACGCTATGTTTGTAAATTCAGAAGGTAAATCTATTCAGCCAGATCAGTTTGTAGATATTATTTTAGAAGGTGAGGGTGATTTTGTTGTAAATAATGAGCTTGGTAAACTTGCTAATCAAATGGCTGGTAAAATGTTTGACCAAGAATTAATAATTCCAATAATCAAACAAGCCTTTGAAGATAGATATAAAGAAGCAAAATATGTTTATGATCCAGCAAGACCTATTGGTGAAAAAGGGAAGTCACGACACTCATTAAGTGTTATATTTAATGATCCTAACATGACAGAGTATGTTACAGATCAAATTAATAATCAGCTAATTGAGGTTGGTTACACTCTTACAAACATTCATGATGAAAACTGGCAATCAGATGTGGCTATTGGTGATCTTAATGAAAAAGACCCAATGGCTGGTTATTTTATGCAAGGCGAAGAAATGGCTTCTGAAGCCAAAGGTGAAGTAAAATTTAGAAGAGGTAAAAGAACTCAAGGAGAAAATTTAAAAGCAGCTGTTCTTGTTCCTATGTTTCCAAATATTGCAAGACCAGCTGATCAAGTGTTTCAAGTAATGGAAATTACTGAAGATAAGAATGGTATAAAAACACTTAGTCAATTAGTGATAGGTGATAAGCCAATGGGTTTTAAAATATCTGATGAAGCTAAGGATTATGTAGATCCTGATCTTACAAACCAACAAATTAATAAAAAGAGTATAGAAGAACTAAGAGAGCAAAGAGAAAACTTTAATATTATTAATGAAGTTATGACAGGCTTAAAAGACGGAAAGTTTCGCTAATGGCTATGATTGATATCTCTAACATTTATCCAGACATAATGGGTGGTAGAGACTTACCTAAAATATATGATGACACCCCAACATATGATGAGGCTATGGGTGCATCATTAGGTAGATTTAGAAATACTTTTAGCAGCCCTCTTAATATAAATGATACTCTTTATGATTATGATCCTGATTTTAATGTATCTCAATCAATATTTGATTTAGATCCGTCTTATCACGAATACAGCATGAATTTAATTTTTGCACAAAATCAAAATCATTTAGATCATTTAGTAGAAAAGATTGATAGATCTAAACAGGATCAAGAAATATTATCTAGAGCAAGCATTGGTCAGCTTGCTTTTGTTTCCTTATTTGACCCTATTAATCTTATTGCTTTGCCAGTCGGTGTTGGTGTTGGTGCTGTTCGCGCTGGCTTTCAAGTAGGCAAGGCTACAATGATGCTTACGGCTGCTGAAGAAGCTGTTTTATCAGCAATCGATCCTGTTCAAAGAGACTTACAGAAGTCAGCAATTAATGTAGGTGTATCTGGTTTAGCTGGTTATACTCTTGGCAGTATTGTTGGTTTTGCAACTACACCCAATTCTGGAAGAATAATAAAATCTATTTCTGATCAAACTGAAGAAGCTGAAAATGCTCTTGTTCCTCCAAAAATAGTAGATGAAGACGCTGCACCTGTTATTGTTGATGAGTCATTTGATAAAACACAACCAATATCAAACTATGGAGAAGTTGCTTCTGCACCAGCATTAGAGCCACAAGGCGATCCAAGTTTAGTTAAAAATGTTTTTACAAATAGTTTTATTTTTAAAGCAGCTACATCTGGATACAAAAGAATAATGGGTGCAAAAGATGTACCTACAGATTTTAAAAGATTTTATTATGATTTAGTTGGGGATCAGGGGCAGCTGTCTGTTGGGCATGTTAATGGTCATACATTAGGTATTAGCGTTCATATGGATCAGGCTAAGTATCAAGCTGAAATGTATAAATTTTACAAAAATTTACAAAAATCTTTTATAAAAGAAAGTAAGAAGCCAGTAGTTGTTGCTCTTGATTATGCTGTTGGGAGACAAAGAGACTTTAATACATTTATAAGAGAGGTGAGCGAATTAAGGTTAAGCAATCGCAAACCTCAAACACAAGCACAAGAAGAAGTAATGAATCTTATAGATGAGTTTGCTGAAACTTGGAGAGCAAGATTAACAGAAACAGATCTTATTGGTAGTGCTAAATTTTATAGAAACCAAATGAAGTTTTTTACAAAAAGAATAGAAGATAATGAAGCAAAGATAGCAACATTAAAAAGTAATGGTATGAGAAGTGACCATCCATACTATGAAACTGTTATGGCTCGTGTTGCAAAATACAAAGGTGAACGCCAAAACGCTCAAGATGTATTAGAAGATTTAAAAGATATGGATGTTTTGCCAGCTGGAGAAACAGCATTTCATCCTAGATTTTTTCTTGTTGATGTTATTAAAAAAAGAAGAGAAGAGTTTGAAAAAATACTAATGAAATGGTTTACAGAAAACCCAAGCATAAAAGTATTTGATCCTAGAAATCCTTTATCACCACAAAAGTTAAGCACTGATCCAGCAAAGGTAGCAGAAAGAGTTAAACGAACTGTAGATAAGATTATATCTGAGGGTGCAGATAATGATTTTGAAAAAGCTTTTTTTGGTTATGGTGCTTCAAAACATTTTATGCACAGACGGTTAGATATACCTAATCATTTAATTACTGACTTTATTGAAATGAATCCTTTCACTGCATTTATGGCTTACAACCAGAGAGTAGCACCACGTTATTCATTTGCTAAAAAGTTTGGTGGCAGAAATATTGATGAATTGTTAGAAGAGAAAACTGATGAGCTTTTTGATTCTGGCATGGATATGGATAGAATAAATGCTGTTCTTGCTGATTTTAGAACTGACTATGACAGAGTTATGAATGCACCATTAAGAAACCCTGCTCGATGGGATGCAAAGGTAGCCAGACGTTTAAAAGATTTAGCAACATTTAATTTTATGGGTGCTGTTGGCTTTACTACACTTACTGAGTTTGGTCGCTTAATGGCAGAGCATGGCGTTAATAGAGTTATGCGTACTATGATTGCTAAGTACACAGATGATAAAGTTAGATTAGCTGCTGCTGAAGGGCCAAAAGCAAGTGAAGGTATTGAAGGCGCTATGCACAGTGCTGGGATTAGATACAGCGATGAAATGCTTACTAATCCACAAATGCATGGTCTTTGGGAGCAGGGCAAAGAAGCTTTTTATATTCTTAATGGCTTAACACCAGTTACTAGATTTCTAAAGCATCTTGATGCAATCATGAGGCAAGATCAATTAATTCAGTTTGCTATTAAAGAAGCTGCTGGTGATGCTGATGATTGGATGTCTCAATACTTAAGGCGATATAATATATCTAAAGCTGATGCTAAAAAGTTAGCAGCTAATAAAGGTTCAGCATGGGAAGAATCTGATGCTGGTCTTATTTATGCAAACACAGATAACTGGACAGATGAAGTTTTAAAAGAAAAGTTTCAGAGAGCTATGTCTACTGGAATATTAAATACTATTATGAATGCTACACCAGCTGATCGCCCAAGAATAATGGATGGCGTTGCTATTATTCCAATGCGAGTAGCTAAAAGATTTGGGATGAAAGAAGACCCTAAATATAAAGGTTATGCTAGAATGGAAAGTGCTTTGCTTTCTTTACCATTTCAGTTTTATGGATTTGCATTAGCGGCTGTAAACAAAACAACAGCTGCATATACTACTGGTCAAATGCGATCCCCATTGTTTGGTGCAATATGGATGATGGGATTAGGTTATGGAGTGCTTGAGATTAAATCTAATTTAACAGGTGGGTCTAAAAGAGCATGGGATAACATGTCATTTACTGATAAAATGATTAGATCTTTTGACCAATCAGGTTTGGCTGCTTTGTATAGCGATATGTTTTATACCAGCATATCTTCATCAATGGCAATGAATGGAGAAAATTATCTTGATGGGTATGTTAAGCCAAAATTTCCAGAAGAGCAGGGGTTTTTTAATTCTGTAAATCAGTTTGCTGGTGCTGGCCCATCAGTATCTCAAGATTACTATAATGCTTTTAATGGTTTAATAAATGGTGAAAAAGGTGCTGTTGAACAAACTGCTAAAATGATTCCAGGCATGAGGCTTTGGTTTATGAGGTATTTAATTAACTCAATGCAAAATGCTTTTGACTATGAAAGTAAAGATACAATATCTGGATATGGAAGATATTAACTTTTTGTGCGTTGCCACTTCTTATCTTCACTGCTATTTCGATAAAAAAGAGGTAAAGTATGACAATTAACTTATCAGATAACGACCCACGTGTATCTTATACGGTTGGTCAGGGTGTTACTCAGACATCTTTTGCTGTGCCATTTGAGTTTTTTGATAACGATGATTTAAACTTTTATGTTGATGGCACATTAAAGACATTAACAACACATTACACTGTATCTGGTGGTGATGGCTCTACTGGCACAATAACAACTACGTCTGGCAATAGTGTTGTAGGCGCGTCAGGTGGCTCTACAGTCATTGTAACACGTTCTATAGACTTAGACCGTACAACAGACTTTCCCTCATCAGGGCCGTTTAATATCGCCTCTCTTAATACAGAGCTTGATAGGTTCATTGCTATTACTGCTGACATTCAAGATGATGTTAACAGATCCTTGAAGCTAATTGACTTTGATAGTGCAGTTGACACACAGATGCCATTGCTTGCTGCTCGTAAAGGTACAGTGCTTGGGTTTAATGCAACAACTGGTGTTCCAGAAGCTGGGCCAAATATTTCTGATGTTCAAAGTTTAGCAGCAATTACAGCTGATATTGGTGCATTGGCAGACATCGAGGATGGCACAACAGCTACTGATGCAATATCAGGACTGGCTGCAATTAAAGCTAATGTAACTACTGCTGCTGGTATAGCATCAAATATTACTACGGTTGCTGGCAATACTTCAAATATAAACACAGTAGCTGGTGTAAGTTCTAACGTAACAACCGTAGCTGGTATTGCTAGTAACGTAACGTCGGTAGCTGGTGTAGCAGCTAATGTAACTACAGTGGCTGGTGTAGCTGCAAACGTAACCACAGTAGCTGGTATTTCAGCTGATGTAACAACAGTAGCAAGTAACATTGCAACAATAGGGCAAAAGGCGACAGTAGACGAAGCGACTGCGCTTGCGATTGCTTTGGGCTAGGAGAATAATATGGCAAATGCATTTAAGGTTTTAACAAGGGATGTTGCGCCAGCTAGTGCTGGCACACCAGAAACTATTTACACAGTACAAAGTGGTAGCACCATTGTTGTGTTGGGCTTAACACTAGCTAATGTGCATAATGCACAAGTTACAGCATCTGTAACATTGGTTAGTACAACAGCACATACTGGACAAACAACAAACACTACAGCGCATTTAATAAAAGATGCAGCTATCCCAGCTGGATCAACCTTATCTGTTTTAGATGGGAAGGTTAATTTAAATGTGGGCGATATAGTAAAAGTTGACTGTTCGGTAGCAGATAAGGTCAGTGTAATACTTTCATATATGGAGCAAACATAATGGGTGGATACATTGGAGCAACAGCGGTTGGATTAACAACTACGGCGGCTGATGTACAAGGTGACATTACAAGCACTGACACTACACCAGAAGTTATTCTAAAGAATACTACTGAAACAGACGCAGATGGTAGTCGTAATGGTAAGATTACTTTTAAAGGCGAGCAGTCTGGTGGAGAAGAAAGCGTATTAGCGCAAATACAATCTAGCCATGACGGTACATCAGACGATGAAAAAGGCGATCTGATATTCAAGACTAATGACGGTTCTGATGGTGCTAGTCCGACTGAGAGGCTAAGAATAGACTCTGATGGTGCTATACTTACAGCTACTCTTGGAACAGATAACGTACACCTTGGAGAAGGTGCAGGAGTAGCTATTGCCTCTGGCGGTGCTAATAATGTGACTATTGGTAAAAACGCAGGAACAGCAATAACGACAGGTAAAAAAGCTACTCTTATCGGTGCAGAAGCAGGTGAAGCATTAGTTGATGGAGATAACAATGTTGCTATTGGTTATCAAGCTTTGACAGCAGATACTAATGGTGAAAAGTCTGTTGCAGTTGGTACGTTTGCACTTACCGCTCAAAACCAAAGCAGTCTTACAGATACTCACAATACTGCTGTCGGTTATAATGCTGGAGCAGCAGTTACTACAGGTTTGTTTAATACTGCCTTAGGTTCCAGAGCATTGGCATCATCTAATACAGCTTGGTCAAATACAGCGATTGGTGAACGTACTCTTACTAGTGATACTAAAGGACAAGGTAGTGTTGCGGTAGGTTATAGAGCTTTAACTACTCAAAATTTTACTTCTTCTACAGATACAAACAATACTGCTGTTGGTATTAACGCAGGGGCATCAGTTACAACAGGAACAGCTAATACTTTTATAGGCGCAGCAGCTGGTGATGGTACTGATGACGGTGTAAATAATGTTGCAGTTGGTTATAGTGCATTAACTTCTAACTGTGGAGATAATAACACTGCTGTAGGTTTAGAAGCACTAAGAGATACTACTGGCTCTATTAATACTGCTATTGGTAAAAACTCAGGTAATGCAATAACATCTGGCAGCAAGAACACTATTATTGGTTCTTACACAGGCAACCAAGATAGTCTTGATATTAGAACTTCAAGTGAAAATGTTATAATTTCTGATGGTGACGGCAAGATTAAAATGCTTTCTAACCCAGATGGTTATACAAAATTCAAAGATGATTCAGCTTCTTTTTTTAGTGCTGGTGGTGCTTATCATGAGTTTAGCCAAAGTAATAATGATACTTCGAATTTAATTTTAAACACTGAACACGGATCTTTTGTTGCCATAAGTTTATTTAATAATAATCATAGGTCAGCTACTTCAGGTTATGATTTTTATCGAAGTATGAGCGGTAATAACTCTGATGTAGAACATCGATTGGTTGGTGATGGTAATGCTTACGCTGATGGTTCATGGAATGGTGGTGGTGCTGACTATGCTGAATACTTTGAGTGGGCAGATGGTAACTCTGACAGCCAAGATAGAACAGGTTACACAGTTGTATTAGATAATGAGAAAGTTAGACTATCTACAAGCGATGATGCGGCAGCTAATATTATTGGTGCGGTATCTGTTAATCCTTCTGTTATTGGTGATAGTGATATTGAACGATGGAAACAGAAATATTTAAGAAATGATTTTGGTGCTTATCAAAAAGAAACTTATACTATGACTGAGTGGACAGAAATAGTTGTAGATCAGGAAGCAGCTGATGAGGTTTTAGATGATGATGGTGAGCTTATTACTAAAGCAAAAGAACAAATAATTAGAGAAGTTCTTCACAACTATGAGACCGACAAAATACCAGATGATGTTACTGTACCAGATAACGCAACTGTTTCTACAAAAGATGCAAATGGAAATACTTTTGAAAGAAGAAAACTAAATCCAGCTTACAATCCAGATACAGCATATGTTTCCAGAGAAGACCGTAAGGAATGGGCAACTATCGGATTGATGGGTAAACTTCGTATTCGTAAGGGTCAAACAACTGGTGACAGATGGATTAAGATGCGTGATGTATCTGACACTGTAGAAGAATGGTTAGTAAGGTAGGAGAATAATATGGCTGGATATTTAGGCGCAAGCCCAGTACCCCAAACGATACAAAAGAAGCAAAGCTTTACAGCAACTGCTTCTCAGACAACCTTTACCACAACTGGGTACACAGACGGTGCGTTCATCAACGTGTATCTCAATGGGGCGCGGTTGATAAATGGTACAGATTATACAGCCACGAATAATAGTGACATTGTTTTAACCGCAGGTGCTAGTGTCGATGATGTCTTAGACTTTGAGACATTCAATGAATTTACTTTAGTTGATCAGACACTTGAGACGCCTACTTTCACAGATAGCGCTACTGTGACTAGCACAACAACAGCTAGTGTTAGCGTGTCTGGTGACACAACAGCTACCTTGAGTCTTAAGAACAATACCCATGAGGATACTGACGGTGGCAGAGAAAGCACTTTGATATTTAAGGGTGAGCAATCGGGTGGTGAGATCAGCACACTGGCTGAGATTGAGGCTAGTCACGATGGCACTGCTGATGATGAGAAGGGCGATTTGATATTTAGAACCAATGACGGCAGTGATGGTGCTAGTCCAACTGAGGCTATGAGGATACAAAGTGACCAGAAAATTGGTGTAGGTTTAAGCAGTAATATCTCAAGCACACTTCATGTAAATTCAGAAGTAAGCCTTGGCCCAGATAATGACAACAGAATGATTGTTGGCTCTACGTCTGATGGTGTTGGGTCTATTGGTACTATTGAAGGTGGCACTGCTAGTTTTAGTACAGCAACATTTAAAGGTGGTAATGTTGGGATTGGAGAAAGTGACCCCAAGGCTGATTTAGTTGTCAAACAAAATGGCTCTACTTTTACGACAAACGGTAATACGGTTGCTCTTTTTCAAAGAAACACAGCAACTGGTTCTGGTGCAATGGTAAGCATTTTATCTGGAAATAACTCTGCTGCTGACCTTAATTTTGCTGATGCTGATGATGAAGATGTTGGCAGAATTAGGTACAATCATTCAGATAATAGTATGCAGTTTCAAACTGCTGCCTCGGAACGTATGCGTATCGACAGCGATGGACGTGCTTACTTTAATACTACCTCTGCTATGGGAACTGGCGTTTTACAAGTAAACCTTGCCGGAACAAATAAAGCTGTTGGTATTCGAATGAGACCTGAATCTAATGGCAACTGGTTGTTAGCATTTGAAAGCGTTGGTGGTTCATCAATTGTTGGGCAGATTGTAGCTAATGCTTCTTCAACGTCTTACAACACATCTTCAGATTATCGCTTAAAAACTGATGCACAACCAATGACAGGCGCAACAGACCGTTTAAAGCAACTTAATCCTATTAACTTTAAATGGATTGCAGACAATACTAGGGCTGATGGCTTTTTAGCGCATGAAGCACAAGCAGTCGTACCAGATGCGGTAACAGGGGCTAAAGATGCTGTTGATGAAGATGGTAATATTGAACCTCAAGGCATTGACCAAGCTAAACTAGTGCCATTGCTAACCTCTGCTCTGCAAGAAGCGATAGCCAAGATTGAAACACTCGAAACCAAAGTAGCAGCATTGGAGGCAGAATAATGAGTAGAGCTAGAGATAGAGCCGATAGTGTTTTACACAACCGCACTCACGAAGATACTGAAGGTGGGCGTGAGTCTATTGTTACTTTTAAAGGTGAGCAAAGCGGTGGCGAGATTTCTACTCTTGCTCAGATCCAAGCGTCACATGATGGCACAGCGGATGATCAAAAAGCTGACCTAATTTTTAAAACGAATGATGGTAGTGATAATGCTGCGCCTACTGAAAGACTACGCATAGATAGTAATGGATCAATACTTACAGCAACACTAGGTACAGACAACGTACATTTAGGCGAAGGTGCGGGTGCATCTATTGCTTCTGGTGGTATTGATAATACTGTTATTGGTAAAAATGCAGGAACATCTATTACGACAGGAGATTACAATACTCTCTTAGGTTTTCAAGCAGGGGATGCTTTAACAACAGGTAATTCAAATGTTGCAATAGGCTTTAATGCTTTATCTGCTGAAGATGCTAATGGTCTTAATATTGCAATAGGTGCTAATGCTTTAGGTAACTTAAATGCAGGTGCTAATGCTGAAAATGTAGCGATAGGGCATGATGCAGGAGCAAGTGCTACAACAGGTGGTGAAAATACTATTGTGGGTGCAACGGCAGGTGATGCTTTAACTATTGGTGAAAAAAATGTTGCAATAGGTCATAACGCTTTAGGAGCGGATGATGTTGGCAGTCGTAACGTAGCTGTTGGGTGGGATGCTTTAGGTTCTCAAAATGCTACTGGTGGCAGTGTTAATAATTTTTACAACACAGCAGTTGGTGCTAACACAGGGTTTTCAATTACAACAGGTTACTACAATACTTTTGTAGGTGCTCTTGCAGGAGATGACACTGATGATAGTATTCAAAAT
>Ga0196887_1000370_pt1 | contig 22120 bp, 27 predicted proteins | sample VirMetDEL_Mar_31_FD_169094 | JGI IMG/M metagenome (GOLD analysis project Ga0196887, IMG submission 169094) | Aqueous microbial communities from the Delaware River and Bay under freshwater to marine salinity gradient to study organic matter... | ecosystem: Environmental > Aquatic > Marine >... | reverse complement strand
TCGAAGGATGTCACCCACTTACTCATACCAACGTGAGGGTCTTTTACGTAGCCACCTGGATACGGCTCTTTGACCTTCCGAGTCATCGGCGGCACAGCAATCTTACGCTCATTTAAGTATCGATAGATGATACAGTCCCAGATAGCAGTCGTACCAAACGTATCCATATAGTTAACTCCACCCTTATAGGCAACAGTCAGTGCTAGATCCATGAGACCCGTCTGCTTATCGATCTTATCGACCAGCATTACATCGAGGATGTTGTAATCAATGAACTTTTGATAGTTATTCTTATACAGGGTGTGCAGACTTCCATACTCAGCATAGGATAACTTCTTTTGACCAACAACCACGGAGGCAATGTGATCTAGGGTGTACGATGCCTGTGTTCCATAGCTATACCCGAACTTCTGAAACAAGTCGAAGTAATCCATCTGCTGAACACCATATACTTCATAAGCATCGAGGCTCTTGCCCTTGACGTTAATCTGACGGTACTTGGTAATGCCGAAGGGAGAGAACTTCTTAACAGTATCATCACCAAGGATCTTCTTCGTACGATTAACCATGTACGGTATATCGAAGAATCGAATGTTCCAGCCAGTGATAATATCAGGAGTATTGTGCATCCAGTACGTGAGAAACTTCAACATTAGATCGGACTCACCAGCGCATTGGACGTAAAGGATACGTGCGCCATCGAGATCTAACTCAGTCTTACTCGGATCATAAGAATCGAGACCCCAGACATAATAGATGTTGCTCTTAGAACTCTTATATGCGATTGATATGATCGGATAGTTTGCTTCACCTGGCTCTGGGAATCCGTCATCAGAAGCAACCTCGATGTCAATATTGCCAAGCTCGATCTGCTTAAGGTCATACTTGATGGTACCTGGAAACTTATCGGCAATGAACTGTGCAACGAAGTTGTTGTTACCATGAATCTTAAAGTTGTCAATGTCTTCATACTTCTTAACAAAGTCAGCTGCTTCGCTCATGGAATCGAGTTCTATTGGCTCAACGATACCTCCGTCGAAAGACTTCCAACCACTCTCGGACTTAGCTGATTGTACGTACATGGTGGGCTTGAATGGCACACGCATCTTGACTCGTTCGCCATCATCATCATAGCCTCTATAGAGCATGTTATTGCCGTATCTATTCACACAGGTGTAAAAGCTCAATATGTATCTCCGTTATTTGTATTTCAGGTACCATTATACAACACTATCGCTGGGTTGTCAAGCGGTTTAATCGATTCGATCGCCAATACCATAATCTATTACTACAGGAAAACGAGGTACACCATCTGGGGTAAGACCAAAGTATCGTAGTGTGACCCAGGTCGGTGTCTCATTGGACTCCCACAGCGTACGTAACTGCTCTTGATTGCCTCTAACACCAGAGCCAACTTCAGTGCCATCTGGCATACGAAGTGTGAACCGCTTGGTATGACCAGACCAGTTGCCTTGGCCTTCTAGCATAGCGACGACGGGAAACTCCTCTGTGATGAACTCCTTACGTTTTAGTAGAGCTTTGGAACGCTTGTTCTTCTCATAGGGTGCGTCATTTCTGACCATCTGGCCTTCATATCCATCGGTCATATATTGACCATAGTTCTCGTCTAACTCATCTTGAGTAGCAGACCAAGTTGTGGGAACCAGTCGAAGAGATTGCCAATCGCTAGACATACGCTCAAGGACCTCGGTGCGATTGACAAACGATAAGGTCGGAACATTCTCATCGTACATATCATACACATGATATTGGACTAATTTTGCAGATTCCTGAACGTCAGAGTCTGTGGTCTTCGTCTTGCGGACTAGACTAACAATCTTATTGAAGTCTTCTTTGAGGTCATGGTTATAGAGTTCGCCATCTAGGGTAACATTGGGATTACGTGTCAAGAAGTCCTGTACTTCACTCCAGACATGTGGACAGCTCGTGATTGGTTTACCGCTACGTGTCCATAGACCATTCGAGTTGGCAACGCATCGTATTCCATCAAGCTTAGGCTGACTGTATCCTTCGCTCTGAGGCTTCTTAGTGTAGTCACCTGCGAGCATAGGAGAGAACTTGTCATAAGCGTCGATATCAGCTATGCTCTCAAAGTACTCCTTCTCAGATCTCTTGTCCCACGTGGCTTTCGCCTCCGCTTTAGCTTGAGTCAGACCTGTAGTGCCGTTAATCTTACCAACATTCTTAGGGGTACTGATGTTCCACTCACTGGTGACCCGTTGACCATCTTGTAGACCAGCAACGGATCGAGTGCCTGCAACATCTTCGCTGTCATAGCCGATTTCTACTTGCCAAACTCGTATCTTGCCCTTACTGTCTCGTTTGTACAGCATAGGTAGATTTTCAATAGTATTCATAGTATAGCCCTCACTTGATATGATATATTATAACATGGGTATTTTGGATTGTCAAGCAGAACTTGAAGTTCTCTTGGGTGTTAGGCGGGGATGTTACATAAGCATTGTCATACAGCTGAATATTACAAAGGTGCTAACTGTTAAAAGTGTCAATATAGCCACTACGTCACAGAAAACGTCACCACTCTTACCTAAAGAGGTCGCACGTCCCATAGTCTTCATTTTCTCCTGATCTGGTTGATTGTGGGCAGGGCCGAAGCCCCACCCTAATAATCACTCTACGAGTAATTCTGGTTTTCCGACTGTTAGCTTCTGCCCAATACTGATCTTCTTGGGCTTACGCTCTTCGGGAATTATATTCTCTAACAGTATACGAAGCATACCATTCTCCAATCCAGCTTCCCTTACGATCACTGTCTCTGCGAGCGTGAACGATCTCGTGAAGGCACGAGCGGCAATACCTTTATGGATGTACTCCTTATCAGTAGACTCTGCTACCTTACCTTCGATGGTAAGAATATAGTCTTTGACTTCAATGTCAATAGTCTCGTCTGTGAATCCGGCTACGGCAAGTTCAACGATATACGTTGTATCACTTTCCTTAGTGATGTTATAAGGCGGATAGTTCGTTGCCTTATGTGTCTGTGGCATCTGCAATGCAGAAATGCGATCAAAGATTCTGTCAAATCCTACGGTGGTGAATGGGTCGTATTGTGTTTGCATATAAGTCATGTTATGACCTCCAATTAAGCAAGGGTTAAGTTATGAGTCCCCTAAGGCAACTCACGATTATTTATACGTATTGTATAAAGAATTCTTGTATTTTTACAATATGTTACAATTCAATCTAGAGAGGTACCAGCTGGGATATGTGATACGGATACTCTAAGATTGTCAGAATTCAGACTGTTTGCTGCATCGGAAAAACTATTTACTGCACCAAATGTCATCGCCGGGTCATACGACCGAAAGTTAAACTCGACAAAACTATCCAGATGTAGTATAAGCTGTTCCGGCAGCTGCTGTGTATAGAAGTCGAACTCCAACTGGATGTGCATTCTAGACTCCGGTTGATCCAAATCCACCAACTCGATCAGTCTTTTCCGCAGGAAGCGTGTCTGTGACGGTAAAGAGTACTTGCGCATTGGCAACGATTTCGCCTTGAGCGATACGATCACCGTCACGTATAACAAAAGGCTCAGAGGAGTCAGATGTCTGTAGCAGCATAACAAAGGTCTGCTGTACATAGTCGGCATCAATGACACCCTCTGCATTTGCCAGAGTGATGCCATTCTTCCACGCAAGACCAGATCTAGGGTGAATCCGTAGGGACTGTTCTTCCGCCAAATCGAATACTAGTCCGGTTGGGATAAGCACTCGCTCGCCAAACCTAAGACTGATACCATCTTCGTAGACGACCTTACGCTTAACGTTATTGAAGTCCATAACAGTGACTTCATCGCCCACTCGGATGGATGCTCTGATATCGAAGCAAGCCGACCAATCGGTGGCATATGTTGGAAGATGTGCTTCATCAAAGAGCTTGTGTATATGTAGCTTGGGTTTCATCAATAGACCAAATGCATCCCATGTATCAAGTGACATAATATAGATTCCTATGTTATCGTTTTTTGCCAATAGAGTATTTGGCAATCAGTTCCCATTCGCCCTTCTCTTTATGAGGAAGAATCTTAATCTGAGACAGTGGGGCAAGTGGCTCTGCAATTGCTGCTGCGTCTACAGGTTTGACTAATTCCCACTCAGAAAGAAGTGCTGTGATAGTGTTTCGTCGTGCTTTATCTTCGATGGAGAAGTCGTTCGTTTTGCCGTCTAACATGAACAGTTCTTTGAAGTGTACGATGTAATATCTGCCTTGCTTATGCAGTATATGACAAGACTGAAACAGTTTCTGTTCTTTCTTAGAGGCAATACCAATTCGGGTTAAGGTTTCCTTTACCTTCAGAAAACTCTCTTCGCTTGGTAGAGTAACCTCGATGAGTTCATCTATTAAGTTCATTTTTTAATGCCACCCGTATCTAATCGCTGTTTTATAGTGTCTAACTCTTCACTAGACAACAAAGATAGGTAGTCTTGGGCGATAATCGTATTGCATTTATAATATTCGCACACCAAGTCAAGTCCTTCATCACTAGCACTTTTGACCCATTTCGCAAATCGCTTTTTGGGTCTAATGCTATTTATAAGACATTCGTATTGGGGGCGCTTATCCAAATGATGATATTGATTCATCAGGTTGGCGTGTAGAATGGTGTCTGGGAAGTACGATAGAGCCTTGTTAACAAGCCAAGGCTCGTATCCCTTCTCAGCCAACACATCGTTCTCACTATCACGCATCATATTCTTTTTAGTGCTATTAATCGACGTTAGATACTCAAATGGATTCGCCATACTCGACATCCTCTTCGTCATCACTATTGACATTATCTTTGTTCATAGAGTCCGAGCACTTCTTACATAGGTACGCAACACCTTCCCCATCCTGATACTTGTATCGTACTTCGGAAGGATTCTCACCAACAGCATCGGCGCAGATGAGGCATTCCTTTGGTGGAACTTTAGACTTGAATATACTCATTTCCAGTCGATCTCCGCCATGAGAGTAGCAAGGGCAGCAACTCGATTGATTTCAGTATTAGCGACGAATGCCTCTTTGTATTGGTAATCAGCGAGGATGATAATCGCTTCAGCAATACTCTGAGTTGTGCTGACCTTAGACGGCAGTACATCATATAACTGACGATAGAGTACGGCAGAGTCCACGTCAACATTCTCAGCTACCCACTTACGAGTCGCAGTAAAATCTTTGGCCTTCATTAGATCGATGAGACCGCTGATACTATCACCAGACTTGTTTGCTAGAATACCAGCATCAATACTACCAGTAGTAGCATAACGCTGTAGTTCATTAAGGACTCTGCGCCAATCGGGAAAATAAAGTTGTACAAGTTCTGCAACTGCTTTCTGATCATAAGTAACTCCTTCGCCATCCAAAATTCCGCACACTCGTTTGAAAAACTGAGATGCGAGCTTAGGCTTGTCAGCCCGGTCAATGCTAAACTCAATAACACTACATCGAGAGTGCAGTGGCTCAATGATCCTGTTCTTAAAGTTACAGGTCATGATAAAGCCACAGTTCTTCGAGAACTCCTCCATGAAGTTACGTAGTGCTGGTTGAGTCGAGTTTGGGTTCAGATAATCAGCTTCATCTAAGATAACGTACTTACGTCCACCCGTGAATGATACACTTGACGCAAAGTTTGATATCTCGTGTCGAAGTGTGTCGATATTACCATTCATAGAACCGTTGATTGTTATGTAATCCGATCCAATCTCTTCTAACATAGCCTTAGCAATAGTAGTCTTACCAATGCCAGCACGCCCACTTAATAGTAGATTGGGTACGTTCTTTTGATCGACGAACTGTTGGAAGGTCTTCTTTAGATCGGCAGGAAGGATGGTATCTTGAACTGTTTGAGGGCGGTATGCCTCAACCCAGATGAAGTTGTCCTGCTTAGAAACTGTCATAGTAACTCTCCATAATATAATAATGCGTAATGCCGTAATTCAGTCGTCAAGTATAACAGAAAGAGAAGGGGAAGTCAATCTTCCCCACTCTTATTTTGATCAGACAGCAGGTGCTTCTTCGGCCTCAGATGGCTCTTCTGGAGCGTTGTACATTGATGGTGGAAGATTGACTTCTTGGCCCTGCTCTTTAGCATGACGTAAGAACGCAATCAGTCGCTCCCGAACTGTACTGATTGTTACGAGTTCTTCGCCTTTGAATGCACCACGTTGAACTGTTACGTCAATAATTTGAACAGCGGACAAGATGTCATTGAGTGACAGACCTGGGCCCTGTTCTTGTTCTTGAGTTTCGCCTTCAACAGCTGTAGTTTTATCGGTCATAATGTGTTCTCCTGGGTTATTATAAAGTTGTAATTCTGGTTGTGTATCACTTGGACTCGATTGCTATCCAGTACTGGACTTTATCGGACTTAAAGTGTGCCATGCCCTTAGAGGATAACGTTACCACATAATCAGCATGTACTAGCTTTAGATTATCAGTCTTGATAACCATATTAAAGGGCACGGTGTCAACGCCTTCTGCAATGACGATCTCATACTTATCGGCAGTCGATGTCTTACTATCAACCGCTGACATTGAAATGGTCGTACCATCACTAACGAAAGCGACTTCTGGCAACTGTAGCACACCCGTAGCACGGATAACACTATCAATAGATGACCAGCTGACATTGATCGTAGCCTCTGGATCAGGAACAACGATGTCCTTATCTGGAGGTGATACAATCAAGGACTCAGAGGTATAGGTGTATTTGAGTTCGCTTTTACCGCCCTTAATGGTAAATCGATCTGTGCCAAATACTACCTCTGGATTCTCGAAAAGACTGAGGGTCGCCAAGAAACGGGACAAGTCATATACACCAGCTTGCTGATCTACATGCTCACCAATAGTTGCAGCGGCCATAACAGTCTTTTGCGGAGAGATTGTTCGAATGGTCGACCCAGCTTTGAATACGATGCTTGGGTTGATGTTCGAGAAGTTCTTAAGGATATTCAATGTATCGGTACTAAATTTCATACTATATTCACCTTTGGTTATATTAAAGAGTCACACTATCGCTACTATATAGTAGAATTATTATGGGGTAGTTCTGTTCTTAAACTCTTCGGCATTGTCGAGCTGCATATCTATCCAAATAGCACACTCTTTGGCAGAAAGTGTTAGATTGCCAGGTGGTGCCATACGATCATCTTCGCCTATGCCTCGAACTACGGAAGCAGCTAACATCATCGATGATGCCATGATCATGCAGACTTGATCTAGTCCAGATCCACCATCACCGTCATCGAAGTTATGACCACGCTCAAAGTCATCAATGTGACGCTTCAGGCTATCAATCATCTGCTGCCAAGGTAGACCCTTCTCCCAGTTACGATTGCTATACTTATTAGCACCATATTCAAGCGCTGCTGCTCCTGCGGCAAGTGCCTCTAACGGCAACTGGCGCATATAGGGAACGTTCATTGCTTCTCGCATTGCGCCAGTGCTTGATGCATCATACTTGGCGTCGTAGTCGATATTGCCTGACGATGCGTACTTTATATTACCAGTCGAGTTATCATGCTTAACATTCATCGTGTAGTTTGCTCCAAGTCGTTTTCAGCTCTGTATATGGTCTGTAATCGTAAAACATCTGCTGCAACATCATGTGAACTATCGTGGGCAACGAAAGCGTTGTTCCAGTAAGTCTCATCAGCTAGCGGCACAAATCCACTCTTTGTGGTAAAGTTGAACTTCGCATCAATGTAAGTTCGTACATCACGTACTGTATAGAACTTCAAGAACTTATTCATCAACTCTTCTTTACCTACAGCTCGCATATTTCTAGATAAGATAACTGGGTCGAATGTGTTGCCTCGTGACCACCAGTAATTGATCTTACCTTGTTCGCTAAGATATGTTAGTATTGTACTACAAAACTCCTCCACTGTCAAGTCATCTGCCGAAGGTTTTAACTTATCTCGTGCAAGTTTAGGAAGCTTCTCCCACCATTCAACATCAACCTTATTGAAGGCACAGCCATACTCACGCATCTGCTCAAGGACGTTGACTTTCACTGTCTGGACGCTTGATACTATCTCTTCGAATGTATAAGGATCTGTTAAGAACCTATCCCAATCAAATGTGGTGTATGCCATATCAACTACAGGACAGACGAATACGTTTGCACCAATAGTCTCCATGTCGAATATGAAATCTCTCTTTGCCATTATATCTCCTTAAACCCTGCCATATCGACTTTGTATTTTTTGGAATCGACTAGCATTTGATCTCCCATCGAGGTCGAACGTAAGCCATACGTCTTACCAAGCCGAACTGGGAGATCCACTAGAACCGACACATTGGGATTGTAATCTAGATTCTTCACTAGAACTTTATCGTAGGTGAACTCGGCAGCCTGAGACCAGCTACCCCTAAGATTGTTAGTGACGTTATATGCATATTCCAGAGCATCGTCTATCGATCGAGACCCCGCATCAACTTTAGCTACGAGACGAGGAGTTTCTTCTAATGCGGAGTGTATAACGTTTACTATCATCTAGGCATCTCTCAATTGGTACTAATGTATTATACTAGGAGTTCACTGCTTTGTCAACCACATTTTTACATTTTTACGATATAAGCTTCTTTAGTTGGGTCTGCTCGAAGTGAAGCATCAACGTTGATCTTAGTTCCCTTGACTAGGGTGTAAGGCTTTCGGAAGGTACCGATATTAATCTCGGTGTAGTGACTACAGTTGAAGTAGTCGGTCATGATATCACTTTCGTCGAAGTACTTTGGGCCTCTCATTACGTCTCGAAGTTCGGTCAGGAAAGCTCGTGCGATGCCTTGGTAATGTTGGTTGATGAAATACTGATTCACTCGAAAGTACTCATCAGTTCTGCTGTTGCTAAAGTCAATCGCACCTTTTGTGACCTTGACTGACAACTGAGAGTAGTTTTTGACACTAATAGTGCCTTTCATGTCATACTTCTTAAGAACTGCTTTGATCGCAGGGGCTAGTTCAGATTTCATCTCTTGATTCATGTAAGCCATAATATATGTGTCTCTCTCGTTGGTTATGTATCTATTATATCATATTCAACCGCAGTGTCAACAACTATTTCACTTTAATTTCAAAAGATATAGGAGTGGGAGAGCAACTAGCCACCTCGCTAAAGACGTTCTGTAGTACGATGGTATCAGTCGCTTCGTCGAAACTTTCTGCGGCACCGAGCTTCTCTAACGCTCTGTACGCAAATTCCCAAGCGCTCTCTGCGCCGTCGAGCTGCGCTAACTTCACTGCGGCAGTAGATATGCGGGCGACCATTACGTTGCCCTGTTGCGTGTACATTCCGAAATCTATGTTAAGTATCATTACAACTCTCTTTAGTCTCAATTAAGTATCTATTATAACACACTGGATGCTGGTGTCAACCCCTAAGCGTGCTTCCAGTCGAAATCTTCAACATATTTCATACCGTACTCGTTAGGCTCAGCATCAGCGCTTGGCTCAAAACCATCTCTAAACTTGAGCTTATTCACCTTGAATGGCGTGTAGTCTACGTGATGGTGCCAGCGACCGTATCGCCAGACAAGCCGAGCAACATCAGGGTGCATATCAACGAGCATTTGCGACTTATTGACTGTTCCTTCGGTATTGTAGCCTGTCTCTTTGAATCCCTCACTGTCGGCGTTCTCTGCATGATAGAACTCGGACGTATTACCACCAGCTACTGTCTGGGTGGCGCACTTGGCCTGAAGGAATGAGTTAAACTGCACACAAACGTCTCCATCCTTCATAACTCTCAGGCAGATGTCGGTATCTTCGTTGTAACGACCTCGCCATCTATGCTTACAGTCATTGCGAATGAGCAAAGTTGAATAGATTCGAGTATTAGCCACATACGGCGCATATTGCTGGCTGGGGTCAATAAAGAACCGATACTGTGGCCCAGCGATATAGACATTAGAGTATCTCTCAACAAAGTCTTCCATTACCTGAAAGCCGACTCCGCTTTCGAACCGGACTCTAGAGTTGTTATGAAGTCGGTGGAAGTCTCCGATGTTATCATCCAATACCCAGTGACTCGTTGCACCCATACTAATAGAGTGATCCCATGCCCAGTTTCGAGCACGTCCTGGGCCATCGCCATGATTAGAAAATGGTGCCACCAGCAACGTGACGTAATCCCTAATGCTAAACGTATCTAGGGCTTTCTCATATGGCTCCAGATCTTGAGGCTCAATGACGATGTTATGTGGTATCTGCATACGAGACAACACTCTAGATGTGATCATAGACTCAGATCGACCCTTTGATACAATGTACATTGGGTGCTTAGGAAGCGTCCGGCCTTCGGGCTGAATCCAACGTAAGAGCAGATTCTTAATAACCTTCTGCTCTGGATACCACATACTCTTAGTCTTCTCGGTGATGGACTGTGGAATCTTAGCACAAAACTTCGCATAGCACTCTTCAGTGCGAAACTTTAATGTGATGACCCGAAACTTGATCTTCTCGTTCTGAACAAAGTTTGGCATATCTTTCCAATGGGCCATCCAGTTTAGTGTGTATGCTGAAGGCACATCGAGCGGGCCATTGCTGATACCACCCCTAGTGGGTATGAGCTTGTCTGCGTCAAATACCACAGGAGAGTCGTCTTCGTCTTTGAATAGACTGAGTGATGTATCATGCAAGGGATAATACGCCTCTTTCATATCACCTGGGAAGAATTGGTTGACGGCCGTACAGAATGCAGCCATGTCATCCTTTGTCCTGAAGTGTACATAAATCTCTTTCCAGACGCTAGATCGAACGACTCTGTTTGCCTTAGAGTTGTCCTGTAGAGCAACTGGTATGGGCTCATCAAAGAACCTATCGAGGCTCACGCTGTACTTATCGCCCTTTCTGGCTTCAGTGTCGATGTAGTTGTCGTAATCGCCACTTTCTTTAACTAGATCTCTATTCATCATCTAAATCCTCTTTCAACATTCAAAAACTTGTCTTTATAGTACGCCAGCAACTCAATACGCTTAGATTCGCTCGGAATTTCAAGCATCATCAAAGGACTCAAGTCTACATCGAACGAACTCTCTATCTCATGCACAACACAATCAGCATGAAGTATCGGTACACAGTTATTATGTAGGGATTCCACAAATCGGTATATTGAGAAGCAGCTGGAGTCATACGAGGGAAGCATCATGGTGTACTTCGACTTCGATACATAGTGTAGATACACATCCCTATCGACTAGCGTGTCCTCTCCAGTGAGATAGTTCTTACAGAATACGTTCACGTTAGTAAATCTGCTAGATAGGTCGGCGACATCAGCGCTATAGTCCTTGCGACCACTCATCTCAAGCACAGTGAACCCGAATGTGAAGTCATATGACTTATCGCTGGGATCATCGAACATCGAGGTCTTACCACTAAAGAAGTGTTGAATGCTGTCCAGCCTAGAGGTGTTATATCGACTATTATCGTATCCATGATACAGATAGTAATTGTCTCGAGGTGCAACGTCTGGGTGAACTAGATCCAGTGACATTTCGTTTGGGTCGAATGCCATCTCATGAAGGGGAATACCATAGTCACGATGGGCTTTAAGAAGCGCTAACATGTTTATCAGCAGGGTGCCACATGACTGAAACTTAAGTTGTCCCCGGTCCTTGGGAAATATGAAGTTACGTTTCGAGCCTCGGGTGAGACCAGATCTCCACAAATCAACTCCACCAATTAGATATAAGTTGTCATACATCCTAAGAGAGGTGACATCCAACTTATCATAGACTTCCATCCAGTCAGACATGTGCATAGCTTCATTCAGATAAAAGTCGCCAAATAGATTGCGGCTCTCGTTGATCCTGATATCAGCGTAGCTCTCAATGAACTGCTTAGTCTTATCAGTCTTCTTTGAAGATAGATAGTCGACTTGAGCAGAATGCGTCTGGATGATGCCCATGTGAGCAACGATGCCTTTGCCTTCACGTCCAGTTACGGATCGTGTTGTGAAGAATAGTCCTTTTGTCATGGTCGTACTCATAATATAATGGGTGTTCTATTTCGTAAATGGGTAGAAACGTGTACCGATGGTGCTTTTGCCAGATCGATCGTTTAAGTGTATCTCTAGTAGAGACCACGTATGAACCCAATCGTCGACAGAGATCGCAATATCGCCCCTAGCCAGAACCTCTAATGCTAGTTCACGATCATTACCTCCGGCATACATGTTATCGCCGTAGAAGTGTATTATATCATCATCAGAGAAGTCTGTCAAGACCTGTTTCTTACTAGAGTTCTTACGGGTGATATCTATGCCAGTATCGCCTGCAATCGCTATATCATACTCGTCGCCGTATGCGGTGGCCAACACATGAACCATATATGCCCTTTCCATGATTGCATTGTCCCATCGATAATAGTCGGCTCTCTGCTGAGTGGTAGCTCCTTTACCTAAAACAGAGAAGTTTATCAGACCAGGACGGCGATCCATATGATCTCCGGTACGGTGCTCAAATGCACTGTTCCGCTCAATATCTTCTAATGTACTAAGCATGTCTGCTGGGATATCCATAGAAGATGTGCGAATATTAACATCTTTCTCCCAAACATCATTACCAGCACACTGATAGACTCTAGTACACTTATTATACAGCTCCTCACCAAGCTGATCTATCGTGCGTTTTCTATCACTACCGGTCACTAGATATACGTCATGGCTATCACAAAACTTCGAGAACCACAAAGCAAACTCTGTGTTCATTCTACTGCGACTAGGAGTTAGTGTTCCATCAACATCGAATATATAGCGCTTGGTATTCATTTCAGTCATCCTCTGATAATAAAGCAATGCAATCTCTACCATAGACATCACGCTATGGTAAAGACATGTTTGATATTTATGACGCAATTCTACTAAAGTTCTTAACCTTCTCGAACCTGATTACGCTATGGAACTTGTCAAACAACTGATCACCCTTGTGGCTGATGATAAAGATATTGGAGTCCGTTGCCAGCTCTTCAATGATCTTGAGAAACTCTTCGGTGCCAGTGGAGTCCAGCGACGAGTCCATGATCTCATCCATAATCAACAGGTTAGTCGCCACAGAGTTACGCAATTTAGAGACAGCTCTCCATGTGAACAACAGAGCTAGATCTATACGCAACTTCTCACCTTCGGAGAATGATGCATACGAGAAATCGTCACGAAAGCGAGACTTGATGGTCTCATTGAAGTTCTCATCTAGCTCAAACTGTACAAAGAAGTCCATAGCAGACAGGTACTTACCAATCAACTTGTTCATCACGGGCACGTACTGCTTAATGATACGTGTCTTGATACCGCCATCCTTCAGCATAGCCGATACGATAGATAGAGTCTCTTTGTCATCAAACAGTTTAGTCTGACTATCATGATGAGCATTCAACTCACGTTCAAGCGCTATGATATCGTTATTGTCGATAGCAACCACTTCCTTTTCAGCGCCAGTCAGTTCGTTCTTGATAGACTTGCATGAGGTCATAGACATCTTATGGTTACCCCTGTGCTCACTCACGTCTAGGTGCTTGGATGTGATAACAGACTCGATATCATCAATCTCAGCCAATCTAGTGTCGAGCTTTACACCTTTATGTCTAAGCTGCCCTCTTGCGGTGGTAATTTCTTCAGCTTTGGCGGAATGGGCGGTGATTGTTTCTTCTTTGAACTCGTGTTTGATGCCTTGTTTACAGGTTGGACAATTGTCGTTATCTTCATAGAATGATACTTCCGTAGTCAATAGTCGATGTTTAGCCACCAAGTCTCGGTCAATATCATTCAGTTCAGATATTCCCTTCTTGACGCCTGCTTTATCGAGTATACTTTCAGCCAACCCACCGATCTCGTCTAGCAATGCGTCTATAGCGACTTGCTCAGATTCAACGAATGCGATTTGCTCACGCAGTTTGTCTTTAAGACGGCCTACCTCGACCTCTTTCATCTTACGAATAGACTCGTTGTGCGTCTTAGAGGACTCGATCCTGTTCTTAAGAAGGTCTATCTGGTATTTGATATCAAGTATCTCAGACTTATTAATACTTAGCTTATCCTTAAGCAGTGTATTCATCACAGTGAAGATCTGGATATCAAGTAGATCTTCGATGACCTCACGGCGTTCACCGGCTTTCAACTGCATGAACGGTACGAACGTGCTCGAGCCTAGAACAACCACTTGACCAAACGACTTGTAGTTCAGTTTAAGGATGGTCTCTTCCAAGTATGTCTGGTAGTCTCGTGCGGCTGCATCTTGGTTAAGCAGAACGTCATTCTTCCAGATCTCAAAGATATTTGGCTTGATACCACGCTTGATCACATACCGCACTGTACTAATACTAAAGTATGCCTCAACCTCTAAACCCTTGGTATTGATAGAGTTTAGTAGCTGATTCTTATTGATCTTACGAAAGGGTTTGCCATACAAAGCAAACGTCAACGCATCCAGCATAGTCGACTTACCTGCGCCGTTCTCACCGACGATCAAGGTAGACTTACTTCGGTTTAGTTGTATCTCAGTCCAAGCATTTCCGGTTGACAGAATGTTCTTGTACTTAAGCTTTTCAAAAATTATCACAGATCAATCGCCTCTTGGTATAGATCATCAAGGATCTTCTCAACTCTGACCTTATCTCCAGTAAACTCCAGGTTCTGGACATACTGCTTTAAGATCGTTAGAGTGTCTTGTGCCTCGTCGACTAACTCGCTCTCATCAATCACATCTAGATTGGTGTGGTCTTCTACGACCCTGATATCAGATGGCGATGCAGCCTGTAATCGGTCTAAGAACAGGTCAAATAGGTATGGGTTACTCTTATTAGTAACTATAACTTTTATGAAGGTGTTTGTCAAGTCTTTTGTTTCATAGTTCGCAATATCTTCAATAGTCATGTCAGTATCATCATACATGATCTTATGGAACATCCTGAACGGGTTAACAACGTGAGTCACTTCACGAGTCTCTGTGTCAAAGATGTTGAAACCTCGACGTTGGTTATAATCCGACCAGTTCATCTCGTATGGTGCGCCGAGATATGTGATGTTGTCGATAGTGGAAGGATGGTGAAAGTGTCCAGAATACACAGCATCAAACTTGTTAAATACCTTCTTATCTAGACCATGATCGCATAGCTGACCTTTCATCATCTCAAAGCCTTGGAACTCAAAGTGGCCGAACAGTACTTGAGCGTCAGTCTCCTTGTACATCTCGAATGACTTCTCCCAGTTGTCAGCACATAGCCAAGGAGATAGCATGACCTTAAAGCCATCCATATCCAACTCAACAGGCTTCTCCCAGTAGATGTGTAGATTGCTATAAGCAGATGTGCCATACAGCTGCCGAAGGCTATTGACTTCATTAGTATTCTTAAAGAAAGTATCATGATTGCCTGCGATGATGTGTAGGTCTATACCTTCATCAGCACACACTTTCATGAAGTTCTCTTCGAGATTCTTGGCAGTAAGGAAGTTGATATACTTACGTCGATCAGTCACATCACCGAGGTGAAAGACTGTCTTGATACCTTGCTCTCGTAATGTCGGGAAGAACACTTCCTTATAGAACTTAATGAAGTAGTCAGCGAATGCAACGTTATCGCTTCTAGCTCCCCAGTGTGTGTCATTTATCACAGCAATCTTCATACTCTACTCCTCAATCTTGACTTCTGGGTCTAAGACAGCTTCGACCAGTGGCTCATCTTCAATGAACTTCTCTAATCCCTTCTTAGCTTTGACTTGCTGCTTCTTCTTATCATCCATACGCTTCTCATATGCCGTAACAAAGTCTGCCATATAGTCATTGTTTAGATCAATGAATCCACTGGTATCCGAAGATTCTTGTGTACTGTTATCATCATGCTCGACTGCATTACCAGATACGACTGAGTATTCGGTGACCTTGTGCTTGATGTACAACTGCTTCTTCTCTTTGTCGATACGGCGTAAGAACGCATACCAGATGATCTGGGTGAAGTATGCAAAGGGGTTACTAGACTTCTCTGGGTCAAAGTTACCTAGTGCTTGGATTGCGTTTTCTAGACCATCGCTGATCATCTCATCTTTATATGAGTAACCCGAGAAGTTGGGCTTTGATGCTAGACGGGTTGATATCTGAAAGATGCATTGACCGATGTAATTGGTGATCTGTGGCTTAGAATCACCTGAGTCCTCTGCCTCAATGCATATCTTCTTGTATGCTACGATAGCTGCCAGGAACTCGGGGTTGTTTACGTAATTGCGCTTTGCTTTAGCCATGATGTACTGCCTCACTTGATTTATGATCCATTATACAACAGTTATGGGGCTGTGTCAATGCTTTTTTGTGATATTAATGTGATTATTTCGTAGAAAGTGCTTGACAGGTTTAGAGGGGTATGGTATAATGGTTCTATAGCGTCACTAGTAATAGCTGTTGTTTAGTTAGAATCAATCTGGTTATTTCTTCGAAAGTGCTTGACAGCACAATCATTCTTCTGTATAATGTGCTTATCGCTTCTAATAATAATATCAATGTTTGATTGCATCACGAGACGCTATGATAGAAGCTAACATCTCTGACACTGCATCATCATCTTCGTACTCATCTCTAGACTTCTTAGTAGTAACTCCAGCCAATCTCTCCATAAACGACTCGTAGTACTCAATCGCTTTATCATTTGCTTCAGAGGTGTACAGTACGTCTTGCAGTAGTAATACAACATCAGTCTCAGCAGATAACAGCATCCAGCTCTTAGCAAAGAGACCATGCACTGGATGAATACGAATCTGGATTGGATTGTCGATATGAAGCATGTCAGTGTCTCTATCTAGCACACTGGCTACTAAGTCTTCCCCACTCTTCATCTTAATGTGAATCAACATAATCTACTCTATCCTTTGATGTTAACATTATATATACGATACTCAAACCCCTCATCATCGTATATGCTGACTCTTTCCATAAAGTGCTTAACTGCAAAGTTCTTCGTATTCTTCCATTGTAGATCATCAACTATGTCGTAAAGCGTAGCTTTACTGTTTCCCGTACTCTTACGCAGTACTCGTCCTATGGATTGTAAGTTCCGAATCTTCGACTTAGAAGGACTAGCAAAGATAATATTATCCAAGCGCTTAATGTTAACGCCAGTACTAAAGGTGCCATAACTAGCGAGAATGATATTATTATCACTAGACTCAGCCAGGTGACGCACCGATTCACGATCTTCAGCACTGATTGCACCGTGGATGAAATGAACGTTCTTACCCTCTTTCTGAAGCATAGGATGTAGTACTTTGCCATGCTTCTCAACGAACTGAAACAGAATGAGCGTATTGCCTTTGAGTGAATGAGCAAGATTCCTAATATACTTGTTTCTAGAATCATTCGTAACAATCCAATCAATCTCTTCTTGATAACTCTTACCCTTATTCAGCTTCCGTATTGCGTCTGGATACTGTAGCACAAGTGCTTTGATTCCAAACTCCGCTAAGGTGTTGTCCTCAATCAACTTCTTGGTCTTCGTAACCTCGAATACAGATCCAAACAACCCTTCTAGTACTAGCTTATTGGTTAATGATCCATCAAGTGTGCCTGTAAAGCCATATCGATATTTACAGTCATTCATCTTCTCTAACACTGACACCAGAGACTTCGACTTAAAGAGGTGAGCTTCATCACCAATAACGACATCGAACTTATCAAACCAATCTCTGCCTAACTTATATACTGACTGCCATGTAGTTACGGTGATAGCAGCATCTATGTTCTTATCTATTCCGCCTCTTATCTTATGTATATCAAGTGGATTCCCGTTATTGTACTCAATGAAGTCCGATGACATCTGCTCGACGAGTGACGTGGTTGGCACTACGATAAGCACTCTACGTTGGGCAGAATCTACGTGAAAACGTGTTAATAGGTAGATTATGAACGATTTACCTGATGCTGTAGGCGATAGTAGCAGAGATCTCTCGGTCTTTAAAGCGTGTACGACTGCGTTATTCTGGTAATCTCTTGGTACAAATGGCGATCCAAACTCTTTAGCTAGATCATATCCAGCCGTTTCTGGGATGTCGTTGTTCGGCATTACGCCAGAATCTATGGTTATTTCGTAGTCTCGTGTGTTGCAGAAGTTGACGATATGTGGCACCAGTCCAGCATATATCATACCTGTCATTGTATTGAACAGACGAATCTTGCCATCCCACACCTTATTTCGAACTGAAGGCATAAACTTAGCACCAGGTACTTCGAACTCGAAGTGGCCAGACATCTCCATCTTTATGCCGGGATCAGCTTGAACCCTAACATGAACATCGTCTATTCGCTCTACTAATACACTATCCATTATGCTCCCGTCCTAAACCTTTCCCAATCCACTATAGTTTTAAGCTGAAAGCCTCTGTTGCCAATCATTTTGATGATAGCTTCTAGGTACTCAACCTTCTGTTCTTGTGCGCCAACCTTTAGGGACTGTTCGATTAGATCATCATCAGCGTCCATGTATGATGGTATATCTTGGCGTAAAATCTTTAGTGGCTGTGGTGCCCACCCGAACTGCTTAAGCTCAGACACATCTAGCTCGCCTCGATAGTACTCTGTCTTGAGTTTGAAGAATTTCTTGTACTCGGTCTTCATCTTACGCAGGAGATAACCTTCTCCCATGTAGATCTTGAAATACTTGTTGTGTAGTTTTGGGATGTTGGCGGACTCGTTAGATACGTTGATCTGATCAACTGTACCGTCTTTGTCCCATTCTGCGATGATATCTTCTAGTTTCATTCATAATCTCCATAATTTAGGTACGTTCTATCAATTCAATTTGGTCGTTTACACTACAATGTCATACGAAGTATACTTGAAGACTATCTCGAAAGTTGGAGGAGTGACATCTGTACCAGTTGTATTGAGCTGCATGGAGCCAACCGATACTGGAAACAGGTCTTTGAACTTTATCTTGACGTTACCATTCTTATTACTATTTAGTATGATCAAAGTACCATCTGTTTTGAGTCCGGTCTTAGTGCTTGCTGCTACTTTATACTGATCATAACTCTCTGGCTTAGTGATCGATACTAACCAATCAGATATCTCACGATATGATACCATATCCTCATCACATACAATGCTTACGTTAAAGTCGTCGTATGATAGCTTGTCGCCTGGCTCAAATAGAGCTTTGAAAGGAGTTGCTCTTTCGGTGACACCAGAGGCTATACCTGGGATATTGGCAGACTGGATAAAAAATTCTACATTAGGTAATCGATCAAGTATCAACTTGAACTCGATTGGAGATAGAAAATTTACATTAGTAGGCATTGTACTTCCTCGAACAAAGTGGTATTCTACTATTTATACAGACAAAAAAAAGAGGCTCCTTTCGGAACCTCAATAGTCTATAACAGTGTTGGGGTTTTACCCCCAATCTTATTATTTACAGCAGGTTGGTTACTGCGGTACGACGGTAGTAAACGTTGCTGTTAGCTGTAACTGCGCCGTTACCGACAGCAGAGCCTTGAGCGAACGGGTTAGCAACCATACCATAGCGAGTCTTAAAGCCAAGCTTAGATTGGAAGCTGTTCTCGCCAACTGCACGAACCATTTGCAATGGAACGTAAGGGCAATAGAACAAACCAGCGTCAAAAGTGCTAGAACCTTTGTAGCCGACTACCATGTAGTTAGCGCCTGCATAGGGATCGATATACACTTTGAAACGACCGTTCAGAACACCAGCAAATGTATTGCCTGTGTCATCTGGGTTCAAGTTGTTGCTGTTCAAAGCAGGAGTATAATCGAGAACGCCAGCCATCTGAAGTGCAGAAGCAACGTCAGAAGAACATACGATCAAGTTGCCTTTGCCACGACGAGTGTCTTTAGCAATTTGGTTGGCTTCTTTTTCGATTTGGAACATCAAGCCTTTGAACTTCTCTACAGACCAGCGACCATTGGCATCAACGTCTAAGTTGAAAGTACCGTTGGAGGCAACGCCACCTTGTGAACCAGCGACAGCAGTAGCGTACACAGTACGAATCACTTCACGGTTGATTTCAGCAAGCAGCTCAGCAGACAACATGTTAGCCAATTCAGTTTCAGCATCCAGACCGTGGATAGCTTTAAGATCTTGGGCAAGTTCAGTTGTGTATTCAGCTTTCAGAGCACGAGACTTAGCAGTAACTGCTACTTTCTCGATAGAGAAAGACATCTGAGCGAACTCAGCACCAGTGCCATCGCCAAGAGCTTCAGCAGTTGCTGTTGCCATGCCAGTACCAGTAGTCTCGCCACCAGTGCCTAAAGCACCAGCATGAGCACCAGCGCCAGAAACGTCGGTCAATGCTTCGCCGTAGAATGCTTCTGGCTTACCAGCTTCATCTTCGTACTTAGAACGCATTGCAAAGATCAAGCCTGTAGGGCCAGTCATTGGTTGAACACCAGCGATATCATATGCAACCAAGTTAGGCATTGCACGGCGTACCAAAGAAATCAGTACGGGATCGTAGTTAGCTACATCAGCTGAAGAGTTGGCAGGAGCCGCTTCTAGCAAAGACTGAGGAGTATAAGTTTCGCCATTACGCATAGCGGTTTCGGTGTTCTCTAGCAGAGTTGCAGTAACAGCAGCTCGGTGAGAGTTTTGGATGCCAGGAAGAGCGGTATGCTCTAAGATTGGCTTCCACTTGTTCATCAGTTCTTCATTTCTCATTTGTGGTTCTCCTTTTTTGAGATTTTACTAGTATTATTTATACAAAAACTATTTTGCTGCATGACGACCAAGGGTTTCGGCGTAACGAGCAATCATCGGGTTTTCAATCGATGCTGCTGGCTTCACGTCTTCCGCAATTTCTTCTTGTAGAAGATCAGTCTCGTCTTCCACTACAGGAGCTGATTCAGCGAAGTAGTTGTTACGAATAGCAACCAACTTTCGGCTATAATCTTCTACTGTGTCGAAAGAGACACCTTCTGAGAGAACCCGCAATTTATCTGATTGTGTATCAGTTAAAGCCTCAGAAATTCCTTTGAATGCAATTTCAAGATCAGATGCTGTCTTAGCTTCACGAACTTCGATTAATTGCTCAACGATCTCATTGTATTTAGTAGAAGACTCTTCGAGTTTAGCTTCTAAATTTGCAACGTGATCGACTTGCTCTTCATCGATTTCCATGTTATGCTCAGTAACAAGACCTTTAATTCCAGCTAACAGTGATTCAGCGACTTCGACTTTCATGGTGCTTTCGACCTGAACCTTGTTGTCATCCATCCAACTCTCTACTATATAGTCAAGATAGGAATCAACTTTTTCTACTAACTCTTCCACAGCAACATCGACTTGCTCCTGTAGATCACGCTCAAACTTCTCTTCAAGTTCAACTTTTTCAGCAAGAACTTTTTCGTGTACTGCGGCCTCGAAGATTGCGACTGTCTGCTCTTTAAAGTCTTCAGATAATTCTGAACCTTCAAACATACGGTCAACAGCTTCTTTCAAGCCTGTGTTGTTTTTACCTTGAGGCGTCTTAACATCATCTTCGATGTCATCGGCTGTAGCGTCAGCGGCTTTTTTTACATCGCCCTTTCGCTTCTTAACAGCACCGCCAGTTGGAATCACAGCATCAGCTGCGACCGAATCTTCACCAGTGGCTTGCGCCTCTTCCAGGTCTAGACTCGTTTCTAGTTTATCACTCATCGACTTCTCCTTTTTAATGTAAGTGTATTCATTCAGTATTATTTATAAAAATCATGTCTTTGACAAAGATCTTACAAACTTTTCAAAAAGAGCGGCTGCTTTGAACTCTAGCTCTTTCGTAGAGACTTTTGCTGACTTTTTGATCTCTTCTTCAATCTGGTCAAAAGCTTGCGCTGCTGCCCAAGAGGATGAAGCTACATCGTATACCCATTCAACGCCTTCCATAACACCTTTAACGAATGCGTCTGGAGCAGAAGGATCGGCAACAATATCTCCGGCAGTTGCAAGCATAAAGTCGCTCTGCACTTCCATGATACCATCTTTGTTCTGTTTAATTGAACCCATTCCTCGTGAAGATATACCAACTAGGCAGCCTTCATCGATAAGATTTTTAACGATCTTACCCATGGGAGTTTCCATGATCTTAGCACGACCAACGATATTTGACCCTTCTTGTCTCAACTC
>Ga0196887_1000364_pt1 | contig 22381 bp, 40 predicted proteins | sample VirMetDEL_Mar_31_FD_169094 | JGI IMG/M metagenome (GOLD analysis project Ga0196887, IMG submission 169094) | Aqueous microbial communities from the Delaware River and Bay under freshwater to marine salinity gradient to study organic matter... | ecosystem: Environmental > Aquatic > Marine >... | reverse complement strand
GGCGAGAAGATTGATGAACGTATAGCAACTAATACTGCTGATCTTGAGCATGAACTGACACAAGTAAAGTCACAACTTGCTAAGATAAACAAGCAGAGAGTAGAGTTCGAGAAGTACGACCATCAGTTTCAGGTTAAACAGAAAGAACTTGCAAAGGAAATTAAATTCTATGAAAGTAATGACATCTGTCCAACCTGTGACCAGGACATCGAAGAATCCCTTAAATCAGCAAAAACAGCACACGCACGAACTAAGGGAGAAGAACTCGAAGAAGGTAGAACCCAAGCGTCCACTAAAATCAACGAACTCGACGATAGACGTGGAAGTGTAGAGACTCATAGCAAGCAACTGGTCTCTGCCATTAATGATGTACATATCAGCAATGCTCAAGTGAACGAGTGGCAGAAACGTATGTCAGTTCTTCAGAATGACCTTATTAAGATTGATGAAGAGACAGCAAGTATTGATGAAGCACTAGAGGCGAAAGCAGAACTCGAAGCGAGTAAGCAAGTTCTACATGATGAACATATCGTGATTGCTGACGAAGGATCATATGGTGTTGTTATAGCAGAACTGTTGAAAGATACTGGTATCAAAACCAAGATCATTAAGCAGTACTTGCCTGTCATTAATAAACTGACGAATCAGTATCTTCAGATTCTGGACTTCTATGTCTCGTTTGACCTAGATGACACTTTCAAAGAAACTATTCGTTCGCGTCACCGTGATTCGTTCTCGTATGATTCGTTCTCAGAGGGCGAGAAGCAACGTATCGATCTGGCGTTACTATTTACTTGGCGTATGATCGCTAAGATGAAGAACAGTGTTGCCACTAATCTGCTGATACTAGATGAGACTTTTGATTCATCTCTTGATGCTGATGGTGTGGATAACCTGACTAAGATAATTGATAGTATGGATGGTGATTCTAGCATCTTTGTTATCAGTCATAAAGGAGCAATCCTGGAGCAATACTTTGATTCGAAGATCGAATTCATTAAAGAGAAAAACTTTAGTAAAGTCGCTTGACTTCCCTAGAAACCTGTGTTATAATACACCCATAAACAAACAAACTGAGATATATTATGGAATTAACTGAAAAGACAATGCAAGTTCTCAAGAACTATGCTACTATCAACCCAAACATTGTGATCACTGAAGGCAATGTAATCAAGACTGTATCAGAAGCAAAGAACGTTCTAAGTTCTGTTGAACTAGATGTATCGTTTCCTCAGACATTTGGTATCTATGAACTAAGCGAGTTCCTAAGTGTACTATCTCTGGTAGATTCACCACGACTCAAGTTCGAAGACACTTATGTTCTTGTAACAGATAGTGCTGGACGCTCACGTATCAAGTACTTCTATTCTGATATTGATATGCTGACTACTCCTTCGAAAGATATCATTATGCCTGAGACTGAAGTTAAGTTTACACTAGATAGTGCCACTCTATCCAGTATCAAACGTGCGGCATCTGTTCTTGGTCATACTGAAATGTCAGTGTCCGCATCTGATGGTGTTGTATCATTGTCTGTGATCGATAACAATGATCGTACATCAAACGTATATTCTATTGATGTTGATGGAGTATTTGCTGAAGAGAAGTTTAACTTTATCTTTAACATCTCTAATCTCAAGATGATTGATGGTGATTATGAAGTTGGTATTTCTAAGAAATTAATCTCACATTTTGTGAACAAAGAGAATGGCATCGAATACTGGTGCGCCCTCGAAAAATCTAGTACTTACGGAGAATAGTAATGAGTAATAATGCAGAAATGACAGACCTGGCAAATCGTATTACACGATCAACTGTAGCAGTAATCGACACAGTTGCTGCCCGAGGTGGATTTAAAGGTGAAGAACTAGCAACTATTGGACAGTTGCGTGATCAGTGTATTGCATTGATTCAGATTGTCGAAGATGCTCAGGCGCAAGCGGTAGAATAATTTTGTGCTAAGTCTAATCTACAAGATTTATGGTCAACCCTATTTTGTCAGAGATCGAAGACATGCGGGTATCGCTAATATATTTGGAAGATCGAGACATGTTCTTGATAAATTAAATCTTGGCGATATTTACGGACCTGATAAAGTTTATTTGGACTGCGGTGCTAGTACTGGCATTGAATCTGTTTCATATGTAAAACACTTCGGAGAAATACATTCTTTCGAACCCGGTGATGATTATTTTTGTCTTAGGGAAAATTTAAAGAACTATGATAACTGTACCGCTCATAGACTTGCGTTAAGCGACGATAATGCTACTGCATCTCTTGTTGTTTACAGGGGAACTGGGAGAACAAATCATCTTGATTTTATTCCTCCTATTGATAATGATTCTCGCAAACGAATAGGTTCTTCTAAAGTAGTTACTAGAACCTTAGACTCATTTGACTTCTCTAATGTTTCTTATATGAAGATTGATGTTGAAGGATGTGAATATAATTTATTGCTGGGAGCAAAGGAGTTATTAAAAAATAACAATCCAGTATTAAAGATTGAAATATCAAATATGCACAATGAAGTAGTTGACTTACTGTATGGATTAGATTATAGTGTAATAGGTTTTGCGATGGATACGTATGTGTATTCATTATCTGATCCTCTTGTGTTCTTTAAGTCGCCAGATTATTCGAATAATGTATTCTGGAAATCTGGTGACTTTAGTCTATTAGAGTTTAAAGAAAACCATCCAAGAGAATTTGAAAGATACTCTGAGATTCCGCCGGCAGAAATACCACCTTATAACCCGAACTGGGGTGATTTTTACTTTATGAAATTAAATGATTGACTTTTTGTTTCGTATGGTGTATAATATACACTATTGAAGCATTTTACTATACTATGAGGCATATATGAGCAAAGACTTTTTATGGGTAGAGAAATATCGCCCACAAACAATTAAAGACACCATCCTTCCTAAAAAACTAAAAGACGTATTCCTTAAAATCGTAGAAGGCGGCGAGATGCCCAATATGCTTTTTACTGGTACTGCTGGTCTTGGTAAAACAACTGTAGCAAAAGCACTATGTAAAGAACTAGACTATGATTGTATTGTGGTCAACTGTTCTGAAGATGGTAACATCGATACACTTCGTGGTAAGATTAGACGCTTTGCATCTTCGGTATCTCTTGGCGGTGACGTTAAAGTTGTTATCCTAGACGAGGCAGATTATCTTAATGCTCAATCAACTCAACCCGCACTACGTGGTTTCATCGAAGAGTTTGCTGACAACTGTAGATTCATCTTAACTTGTAACTTCAAGAACCGTATCATCGAACCTATCCATTCTCGCTGTGGTGTATATGAATTCAATACATCTAAGAAAGACATGGGTCAATTGTGTGGTCAGTTCATGGAACGACTCAAGACAATTCTTGATACCGAAGGTGTTACGTACAGTGATAAACTGATTGCTAACATGATTATGAAACATGCTCCCGACTGGAGACGTGTGATTAATGAATGTCAACGTTATTCAATGGGTGGTCAACTAGACTCTATTGCTATCGATAGTACTGATAGTGAAGTTGATCAACTGTTCGCCGCGCTGAAAGCAAAAGACTTTAAGAAGATGCGCTCATGGGTTGTTAATAATGTTGATGTAGATACCTCGACCATCTTCCGTTCACTATATGACAAGATGTATGATAGAGTTGATCCGTCATCTATTCCGCAGTTAGTATTAATTCTTGCTGACTATCAATACAAGGCGGCATTTGTTGCTGACCATGAGTTAAACATTGTTGCTTGTATGACTGAAGTAATGGCAAATGTGGAGATGATCTAATGATTAACATATATGATTATGAAACATTAGGCACTGACTTGAATACTGCTCCTGTAGTGAACGTGGCGGCCATGACAGTTGACGAAGATATGTTTCTTTCTGATACACCATACTCTTATATGGACTTAGTTGGTCTTGCTAAGATAATGAAGTTTGATGTTAAAGAGCAGGTCGAGAAGTATGGACGTATTATAGATAAGAATACACTCGCATGGTGGCAGAAGCAAGGAGAAGCGGCAATGTCGCAACTCAAACCTCTGTCAACTGACGCATCAATCACAGAACTGCCTGCGTTTCTTCGAGCAACAATGACACCGGGTCAATTAGTGTACACTCGTGGCAATTCGTTTGATCCTGTTCTCACTACATCTATATGTAATTTGTTGGGTGCATCAGAACCCTACAGATTCTACGATGTTCGTGACACACGTACTATGATCGAAGGTATCGCAATTGGTCATGGTATTAATATCAATAACTCATTCGTACCCAAGGGCGTTAATGATGGTGACTTCATTGCTCACAATCCTGCACACGATATCGCTATGGACATTTTCAGAATACAGCAGTTGCTAAGAGGTGTATTCTACAATGAACCCTTTTGATTATGTGATGGCGATTAATCTAAGTAAGAAAGACCTGATGGTAGATGACCTGACTGAGAAGGGTTATGCTCCATATATGGTAAATAGATCCCTTTCTTACTTCCCTGACACGGTTGCTGTTGCTAATGCTATGAATCAGCACTACTCTATTGATAAAAAACTACAATTTCATTTTCTGCTAAATATAGTTAGAAAGAGGAAGCGGTTCTCTAAATGGGATAAAGCGACCAAATCTGATGACGTGGATGCAGTTAAAGAGTATTATGGTTATAGCAACGAGAAAGCAAAGTCTGCTCTTAAACTCCTCACACCCGACCAAATAGTAAGTATTAAAAAAAGGATCTATAAAGGTGGAAGGAATTAAATTATGGACATCGTCCGATATGTTAGAGGTTATTCTTCAAGAACCCGATGACTTCTTAAAAGTGCGCGAGACACTGACACGAATGGGTGTCGCATCTCGCAAAGAAAATAAACTGTTTCAGTCTTGTCATATACTACACAAACAAGGCAGGTACTTCATCGTTCACTTCAAAGAACTGTTTCTACTAGATGGAAAGAAGTCTAATTTAGAAGAGATGGATCTACTACGAAGAAATAGTATTGCTCAGTTGTTAGCAGATTGGGGTTTAGTAAGCATTGTCGATAAAGAGATGGTTGCTGAATGCGCACCGCTAAGACAGATCAAGATTATATCGCACAAAGAAAAGAGTGAATGGGAGTTATGTCCCAAGTATAATATAGGTAACAAGTGACAGTAGAACAACATATTCACAGGATGGAAGAACTCTTCGGACAACTTCCTAATCCTGATCACAGTCCAAAACAGTTTCAATACTATGTGGACTTGTACAAGTTTTATTTAAATCGAGTTAAGTAACTCAATATAAATAGAAGCGTAGATGCGGATGGTCCGGTCTACATTTTAATCTTGCTTTTAATTAAGGAGAAGCACTATGACGAACGCAACGAGTATCAAAGTACCCAGTCTATATCCACGAGCATCATTTGTGGGTTTTGACCACCTGTTTAACGAACTAGATTTTGTAACTAGAAATGCTAAGGACACTTACCCTCCACATAATGTTGTGAAAATCAACGAGTTCGATTATGTGATAGAGATAGCAGTCGCGGGTTTCGAGATGGATGATTTAGTTATCGAGCAGGACGAAAGAACTTTGAACATAGCAGGCAATCAACAAAAAGTGGATGCGCCTGTTGAGTACCTTCACAAAGGTATTTCCACTAAGAAGTTTCAACGAACTTTTCGACTTTCTGAGTATGTAGAAGTAGTAGGAGCGACTCTGGACAAAGGAATCCTTGTAGTTAATCTAAAGGTCGAATTGCCCGCAGAGAAGCGTCCACGTAAAATTAAGATCAATTAAGCAAATTAATCGTATAATTTTCGTGGAGAAAATAAGAAATGACCATGTCTAAAGTAGACAAAGTTGGTTCTTGGTTGGTAGGAGCAATGTGTACTGTCGCAATGTTTGTATCTATCACAGCACTAATCTAACAAAACTCGGGAGGTGAAATGCCTCCCAACCTCTTTAGGATGAAGTAATGATTGAAGCATATATGGGTGTTGATCTAAACAATCCACTCGCAGTTAAGTACAACGAATTATCCCTCAAGTCTTTTGAAAGTGTATCTGATGTATTCAACATAAACGTAATACAGTGCATCACACCAGATACATTATTCCCACATCTTACGTTATCAAAACATAAAGATAGATCACCTCAAGAGATAGCGCACATACACTCAACCTTCAGACTCATGCGACGAATCGCTAATGGCGAACGTCTATGGATCATGGAACATGACGCATATTTAATTCCGGAAGAGGTTGACATGTTCAGGCGTATTATGTTAAAATACACAGAGATGCCAACTTGTAATATTGGTATTGCTCTTGAGTGTTATACTGTCATACCAGAAGTCGCAGAGATGTTTTGTGATCATGTAATCAATGACGAGAAGCACAATTGTCGTGGACCTATGAGTATACTTCATACTGTCACTGACTTATACTGTAGAGCAAACAACAACATTCGATACAACGTTTATTGGCCAAAGAAAGGTATGGATAACAAAACAGGTGTTTCAGTGAATGTTTCTCATGCTCACACCAAACCAAGTGTGGTACTTGATAGTCCTATTACTCAGTTAATAGATGAGAGTCAAGGTTGCACAGTAACAGATAGAACTAGATTCCAAGGAAAAGAACGATACTACAACTCAAAGACCCATCCAAACTTTCACTTCGTTACATTATAAATCGCTTGCATGTCCCGATTAAGTGTGTTATAATGGTATCTTATATTATGGAGAACCTATGAATTTTTATACTAATGTGACGCGATTCGGCAATAAATTACTTTATCGTGGATACGAAAACGGTGAGCGTGTACAACTACGTGTACCTTATCAACCTACTCTTTTTGTTACATCAACTAAGGCGACTGGCAAATACAATACTCTTTATGGTGTTCCTGTAGAACCGATGCAGTTTGACTCCATGAAAGAAGCAACTGAATTCTCTAAGCAATACGATGGCGTGAAGAACTTCGACGTTCATGGTCAAACTAACTTTGTAACCCAATTCATTAGTACCGCATACCCTCAAGAGGATATTAAATGGGATCGCGATACTATCAACGTATGCTCCCTAGATATTGAGGTGCAGTCTGATCAAGGTTTTCCTAAACCTCAAGAGGCGGCACATCCTGTTACTGCAATATGTGTCAAGAACAATCAAAGCGATACCTATGTTGTGTGGGGTCTTAAAGATTACGACTCTTCATTAAATGACTTAAATGTCGAGTACTTCAAGATGATCGATGAGAAGGCACTTCTTCGTGCTTTCTTGGACTGGTGGGGTGCTAACTCGCCTGATGTCGTAACTGGTTGGAATTCTAAGATGTTCGATATTCCATATTTGGTCAATCGTGTACGTAATGTAATCAATGACGATGCAACAAAAGCATTCTCTCCATGGAAGATAGTTCGTGCTCGTGAGATTAAAACTGCGTACGGTGTTGACCAGTCTTATGATCTCGAAGGCATTTCGCAACTCGACTATCTCGATCTATTCAAGAAGTTTGGCAAACTTACATACGGTGAGCAAGAGTCCTACAAACTGGATCATGTTGCTAACACTATACTTGGTGAAGCAAAACTGTCATACGAAGAGTATGGTAATCTTCACACTCTTTATAAAATGGATCATCAGAAGTTCATCGACTATAACATTAAAGACGTAGAGTTGATTCACCGATTCGAAGAGAAGATGGGTCTAATCTCGCTTGCTCTTACTATGGCATATCAGTCTAAAGTAAACTATACAGATACGTTCGGCACAACTTCTATCTGGGATTCTATCATCTACAATCAGTTGATTAAGAAGAATGTTATTATTCCACCTAAACCTCCTGTCGATCATGATGTAGGTCGTATTGTCGGTGGTTATGTTAAAGATCCACAAGTTGGTTCACACGACTGGGTAACATCTTTTGACCTCGCGTCTCTTTATCCTAACATCATTGTGCAATACAATATGTCGCCCGAGACTATGTGTTACGACGAAGATATTCCTACTGCCGTTGCCGCTAACGGTGCTTCGTTTCGCAAAGATAAAGAGGGCGTGATTCCTAACGTGATTCGAAAGTTCTATGATGATCGTGTAAGTATCAAAAAGAATATGCTTGCGGCACAGCAGAAGTATGAGATCGAACCTACCAAGGAACTAGTGAATGAGATTGCAACGCTAAACAATCAGCAGATGGCAATTAAGATTTTGATGAACAGTCTCTACGGTGCGCTTGCTAATAAGTACTTCCGCTACTTCGATCAGCGTATCGCCGAGGGTGTTACTATGTCTGGTCAACGTGCTATCAAGACCGCAGAGAAAGCAGTCAACGACGAGATGAACAATCTCCTCAAGTCTGACAAAGATTATGTTATTGCTATTGATACTGACTCAGTGTATATTAACATGGCATCTCTGGTCGCGAAGTTCGCTCCTGCTGATCCTGTTAAGTTTCTTGATAAAATATGTTCAGAGCATTTCGAGAAAGTTATTGCTGGTGCATATGATAAACTAGCGAACGACACTGGCGCATATATCAATCGCATGGTGATGGAACGAGAGGTGATTGCAGATCGCGGTATCTGGATGGCGAAGAAGCGTTACATTCTAAATGTGCATAACAATGAGGGTGTACAGTACGCCGAACCCAAACTCAAGATGATGGGCATCGAAGCGATCAAGTCAAGCACTCCTCAGGTGTGTCGTGCCAAGTTCAAAGAAGTCTTTAAGGTTATTATCGAAGGCACTGAAGAAGATGTCCAAGCGTTTATCCGTAAGTTTAAAGCAGAGTTCAGTTCACTCGGCGCAGAAGCAGTAGCATTTCCCAGAGGCATTTCGGATCTGACTAAGTATAAAGATAGACAAAGAATTTATAGTAAGGGTACACCAATTCACGTTCGTGGTGCACTTCTATATAATCACTATGTTAAGAAAGCAGGTCTAACTGATAAGTATGAACTGGTGCAAGATGGCGAGAAGATTAAGTTCGTCTATCTCAAGTTACCTAATCGTATTAGAGAGAATGTAATATCATTTCCAACTTCTTTGCCTAAAGAAATTGGTGTCAATCCTCAGATTGATTATGATAAGCAGTACTCTAAGACTTTTCTTGACCCACTTGAACCCATACTGGCAGCAGTTGGATGGAGTTCTGAACCGAGAGCATCACTAGAGGACTTCTTTTAATGAAATTAGATCATCTGTCATTCCCTGATATTGGTTGGGGTTATATGCCACCAACTCAACAGGTCTTTGACGCATTTACGTTTGTGCAAGAACACTATAATCCAAAGTCTGTATTAGAGATCGGATTTCACATAGGACATTCGACTACTTACCAGTTAGACATTTACAAAAATGCTAGAATTGTAGGAGTATCTCCTGACAATGAACGTATTGGTAAACCAGGTGATTGCACTGATCCTCAAATTAGACGAGATATGGTAGGCATACTCAACGACTTATACATTAATAGATTCACTTGGGTTCCAGGTAGAACAAAGGATGTTAAAGATAAGTTGATTGACGAATACGTTTTCGACTTTGCACTGGTTGATGGCAATCATGCAGAACAGGCGGCACTCTATGACATGGAAGTTATTTATGAGTTAGCAATTCCTAATCTACTAATAGACAACTGGGATCAAAGGGCAGTTAAATCTGCGGTGTACAAACAAGACAAGTATGAACTAGTTAAAGAGTTCGACTATGACCAGACGTTTAAAGGTAAGACACAGACCAATCAAATGGGTCTATTAACACTTAAAAAATAATGGTTGCATCCTTAAAATAATTGTGTTATAATACATATTATGAAATACGAACTGACAATATTTAATTCTGCATTCGACAATAAGACTCATCGCAAGGCATCTTTTGATACTTGGGATGAGTTCGTCGGACTGCTTAAAGGTCTATCAACTAAGCATGGAGAAAAAGGTGGTAAAAACTCATCAGCACTCATTAGTCCCGCTATCTTCGCAGAAGGTACAACACGTAGCAATGTCAATACTTTATATTGGGGAGGTTGGTGTGCAGTTGATGTTGATGAGCATAGTTTCGCTCCTGACTTGGTCATTTTAAAGAATGACCTTATCTCTCGATTTAGCGATCTGGATTTCGTGTGTTATAGTACTGCTAGTTCTCGTGCTGACTATTATAAGTTCCGTCTTGTCTTCAGAATTGAAACGCCTGTCGAAAATGATAAAATCAAGTCATTTTGGTACGCCCTCAATACCGACATTGGAGAAATCGGTGACCCGCAAACAAAGGATCTTGCAAGGATGTATTATATTCCTGCGGTGTATCCTGGTGCTACTAACTTTTTCTTCGAGCATTCTGGTGGTAATAGCATTGATCCTAATGCTCTTATAAGTAAACATCCATACGTTACAAAGACTGGCAATTCTTTCCTAGATAGATTGCCCGAAGAAATGCAGAAAGCAGTAATCGAGCATCGTAAAAATTCAATGACAACAACAAACATCTCATGGACAGATTATCGCGACTGTCCATTCTTTCCGAAGCGTCTTGCCATAGAGTACGGTGGGATCGCAGAGGGTGGGTGGTATCACAAGATGTATCAAATAATGGTTGCAACAGCAGGTACAGCAATCAAGCGAGGTTATCCTATCACTGCCAAGCAAGTTGCAGATTTATGCAGACAACTTGACAATGATAATGGAAAATGGTATACTAGTAGACCGCTAGAAGTTGAAGCGGATCGAGCAGTTGAATATGCATATAGAAATAATTAATTTAACGAAAGGTAAAAATGTATGAGTGATATAAGCGAAGGTGAATTGGTAGACGGAACAGAAGAGTTGAATGCAACCATTCACTCAGAACAGTTGACCGAAGAACAGTATGAAATGATTCAAGCGGGGAAGGGAGAAGTAGTGACGCAACAGTTAGAAAAGCAGGCGGCAGATAAAGCGACAGATAAAAAATCTGGCGGTGATTCACAGAAGATTCGTATTGGTGTTGTCGGTGACAATGTGGTTGCGCAAGCAATGCAATTAGCATTCGATGTTAAGTCTGTAGATACTATGCACGTTTCTGGACTAGATGGTATTGATGATCTAGTTGATTGGAAACCAGGGATCACATTCTTATGTACTCCGGTGCCGCTATTGAAGAACGATTCGGTGGACGATGCTGAACTTATCAATGTAGTTAATAAGTTGATTCGTGGTTGTGGTAGTGGTGTATGTATTAAGACTAGCATCAATATTGAAACTATTGAACGTCTAATCAAAGCATTAACATATGAAGTTATGATCAAGAAAGTTACGTATAATCCTGTCTTAGGCGATGATACTGACATTGGTAACATTCTATCTCCTGAAGTGGAATACTTCGGTGGTGATCCAGCAGTTATTCCAGAACATATGAAGATTATGGCACACACTAGTATATTCTCTGCACAACAGTTTGTCACAGGTTCTATTTTTGAAGTTGCTTATGCTAAATTGGCGATTGCGGGTTTCAAAGCAGTGAAGCAGACCTACTTTAATCAGTTGCATGATGCAATTATGGACACCGGTGGTGCTAATCCATCTATCGTTCGTCGTATGATTGAGAAAGCACCAGAACTTAATGATCGTTCTGTAATGATCCCAACTTTCATTCGTGGTCGTACTGATGCTGGTATTAGTTACAAGCAAGCGCGATCATTTGGTGGTGAGTTTGAGAACGATGTTCGTATGTTCGCAAGCACGTCTGATAAGTTGCCCTTATTGGATGAATGTATCAACTACAAAAATCTGAAGGATTGATATATGTCTGTTATGGATAAATTGAAAAAGAACTCAAAGATTAAGGGCACCAATGTGTTGTCCAAGTCCGAGTTCTTCGGTGAGAAAGAGATGTGTTCTATTGATGTGCCCATGTTAAATGTGGCACTATCAGGTAAACTTGATGGTGGTTTGGTGTCTGGCATGACTGTACTTGCTGGTCCATCGAAGCACTTCAAGACATCATTTGCTTTAAAGATTGCCTCTGCTTATCTGAAATCAGATCCTGAGGCGATCATGTTGTTCTATGATTCTGAGTTTGGTTCACCGCAGTCGTACTTCACTGCATTCGGCATCGATGTGGATCGTGTACTCCATACTCCTATTCGTAATGTCGAAGAACTGAAGTTTGATTTGATTGGTCAACTTGAGAGTATCGAGAAGAAAGATAAAGTAATTATTGTTATTGATTCTATTGGTAACCTAGCGTCCAAGAAAGAACTTCAAGATGCTATTGATGAGAAATCTGTTGCTGATATGTCTCGTGCTAAAGCATTGAAGGGTCTGTTCCGTATGACCACTCCTTACTTGACCATGAAGAATATTCCTTTACTTGCTATCAATCACACTTATAAAGAGATTGGTTTGTTCCCTAAAGACATCGTTGGCGGTGGTACTGGCATTTATTATAGTGCTGATAACATCTGGATCATCGGTCGTCGCCAGAACAAGACGGGTACAGAAGTGATGGGTTATGACTTCATTGTTAAAGTAGAGAAGTCTCGGTATGTTAAAGAGCAGTCTAAGATTCCGATCACGGTATCATGGGAAGGTGGTATCGAACAGTATTCTGGTCTACTTGACATCGCACTTGGCGGTGGTTATGTTACTAAACCATCTAACGGTTGGTATCAGAAAGCAGGTGAAGATACTAAAGTTCGTCAGAAAGATACTCTCACCGCAGAGTTCTGGGCAGACATTCTTAATCAGAAAGGTTTCCAAGATTTAGTCGAATCGACCTACTGTATCGGTAAGCGATCGGAGATTGACCTTGACGCATTGATCGAGGAGGGGTAATGAATGTTATGGTAGAAGGGACTGACTATGAGTTGATCCCTGCTGATGGTACTGAAGCACTGAATGACCAAGCGTGGGATGTACGTCTCACGTCTGGTCAATTCGTCGAAACTGTAATAAGATATGGAAATATCAAATTTAATGCAGAAGATGGTTGCTTAAACTTCAGTTTTGTGATACAATCAACTCCTGGCAACATTGATGAAACTGATGTTGACATGCAAGAACACGCTGGCGCTATACTAGAAAGTATACTAGAGACGGCAGCAAAAGAAGGACAACTACAGTTAGGTGACCCTGACTCTGAGGAATAGAATTGAAGATTGACTTAGAACAAACTATATTAAGAAACTTGTTGACGAATGAACCTTACTTGCGTAAAGTTATTCCTCATCTGAAAAAAGAGTACTTCGAAGGTGTTTACTCTTTATTGTTCACTGAAGTCACTAAGTTCGTTAGTAGGTTCAATGCGTTACCTACTATCGAATCATTCAAGATTGAAATTGACCAATGTGATTTATTCACCGAACAAACTTACACTCATGCGATGGACATTCTTCCAACCATCTTCACTTACTCACCTGAGAATGAAGATTGGTTGCTAGAGTCTACCGAGAAATGGTGTCAAGATCGTGCTGTATATCTTGCTATCATGGAATCGATTGCGGTCATTGATGGTAAACACCAGACGTTTACTAAAGATGCACTTCCTGATATTCTCACTGAAGCACTATCAGTATGTTTTGATAACAATGTGGGTCATGATTATCTCGAAGATGTTGATGGTCGTTATAACTTTTACCACGAGCAAGAAGAGCGTCTACCTTTCGACTTGTCACAGTTCAATACTATCACGAAGGGTGGTTTACCTAATAAGACGCTGAATATCTGTCTTGCTGGTACTGGTGTTGGTAAGTCTCTGTTCATGTGTCATGTTGCCGCTAATGCACTAGCACAAGGACGCAATGCTCTATACATCACTATGGAGATGGCAGAAGAACGTATCGCAGAGCGTATCGATGCCAACTTACTGAACGTTCCTATTGACCAGTTAGAAAATATGTCACAGAAGATGTTCAGTGATAGGGTCAATAAAGTTGCATCAGGTACTAATGGTAAGTTGATCATTAAAGAGTATCCGACTGGTGCGGCACACAGTGGTCACTTCCGAGCACTGCTGAATGAATTAAAGTTGAAAAAGAAGTTCGTTCCTGATATAATATTCATTGACTACTTGAACATATGCGCGAGTGCGAGAATGAAGAGCATGGGTGGAGCAATCAACTCTTATACATATATTAAAGCAATCGCAGAAGAGTTACGCGGTCTTGCTGTAGAGTTTAACGTTCCTATCATGTCTGCTACTCAGACTACACGATCAGGATTCGGTAACTCTGACCCTGGTCTTGAAGATACAAGTGAATCGTTCGGACTACCTGCAACCGCTGATCTAATGTTCGCATTGATTAGCAACGAAGAATTGTCTAGTCTTAACCAAATCATGGTAAAGCAATTGAAGAATCGGTACAATGATCCTAACGTCGAAAAGCGTTTCGTGATTGGTGTTGATCGCTCTAAGATGCGTCTATATGATATTGATCCGTCAGAGCAGAATCTAACTGATGATGTTCCTCAGACGAGTACACCGGGCGGTAAGAACTTATCCGGAATCAAAATGTTCTAGGAGAATGAAAATGGATCCAGTATTACATACATTATTAGCAATCGGTAGCATGGCAGTATCATTTTATATTGGTAAAGCAGTAGGAGTAAGGGAGGGGATGTCAGACGTATGGCAGTCCCTGCTTACATTATTTAAAGCAAAGAGTATCGAAGTCGATGATGACCTGAACATGTTCATTACTGATTACGATGGAAACGATAGAAAAATTAATTAATAGGAATTATATTATGTTAGTCCCAGATACAATGTTTTATATGAGAGAAAGAGTAGACAACGGTAATGGTAATCCATTCGAGTGGTCTTACAAAACCAGCAAAGATTTATTTGCAGGTAAGAATGTAATAGTCTTTGGTCTACCAGGTGCATTTACGCCAACCTGTTCTAATGAGCAACTACCGGGTTATGAGGGACTTTATAATGAGTTCATGGAAGCGGGTATTGATGAAGTGTGGTGCACCTCGGTGAACGATGCTTTCAGTATGTTCCAGTGGGCAAAGAATCTCGGTATCGAGAATGTTAAGATGTTGCCTGATGGAAACGGTGACTTCGCAGAGAGTCTAGGAGTGTTAGTTGACAAATCTAATCTTGGATTCGGCAAACGTTCTTGGAGATACTCTATGCTAGTTCAAGATATGAAAATCACTAAAATGTTTGAAGAGAAAGGATTCGGTGACCTGTGTCCAACTGACCCATTTGAAGTATCAGATGCACAGACCATGTTAATTGAGGTGTGTAAAAATGCCGAACTATAAATTTAGAGAAGACGAACTGATTGCTGAGTTCATGAAGTATATTGACCAGACTTATGGTGGTCATTATGGACAGGGCGGATTACAGTCGAGCGAAGTAATCGTTGATCGTGGTCATGGTATTGGATTCTTTCTTGGTAATGTTGACAAGTACAATGGTCGATATGGTAAGAAGGGTGAACCCGCAGACCACCGCAAAGATATTGTAAAGATTATCCATTACGGATTTCTTGCACTGTATGAACATGATCGCATACACTCAGAAGAAACTATGGTTGAAGATGACTATGATTATGCTGTACCTGATCTTAATTATAACTTAACTGATGCTAGATCCTTGAATGATGTTTCGCCTCAAGAGTGGGATAGAGTAGGCAAAGCATTTCTTGAAAAGGAATTAGCGAAGTGAGTGACATTTTCGATTTTGGATTCACAGCAGTTACAGAGGATGAACTTGAAACTGTAACTGTTGCAAATGAAAGAGAGATTTTGGTTGCAAAAAGGTTAGATATGTTGTATAATGGCATTCTACCATTGTTAGAGAACTTAAAGAAAAACCCAGAAAAGGATTACATCTACTGGCCAAACAGAACGGACAAAGTAGAAGAGTTCGAAAAACACTTAAAGAAAATCTACCAAGGAGATTAGTACATTGCGTTTAAAGACCGCTCAAGTAAGGACACTACAGAGAAAACAGCGATCGGTATGGGATTTAATGGAAAGAAAAGAAAACCAATCTAAAATATATGATGAGGCAGTAAATGATAGAGAAAAGAATAGAGCAAGTGAAGCAGTGGCACATAGATCGAAATCTGATTAATGGTGCTAGTGACAAGGATCAAGTATGTAAGTTGATCCAAGAAGTGGGTGAATTGTCTGACAACGTGTGTAAGAATAAAGACGTAGCAGATGATATTGGTGATATCATGGTAGTATTGATTAACATCGCAGTGCGTAATGGTTTATCATTAGAGCATTGTTTAGATGTTGCATATTATGATATTAAGGATCGTAAGGGTCGAATGGTTGATGGTATATTTGTTAAAGAGAGTGATTTATGAATAAAGATGAGTTTTTAAAAGCAGCACAAGAAGGTGTAGTTACAGTTCAGTTCGAGAAGATTAATGATGGTGGCACAAGAATCATGCCATGCACCCTTAATCGAGCATTGTCTCAAGATAATGTACCTGAGATACTAGAGCAGAAGTCCGAGAGTGATCACTACGCAGTCTGGTCATTAGACAAAGAAGCGTGGCGTTCTTTCAGAGTTGATACTGTGACTGACTGGTACAAGGGTTATCCGCCCGAAGCATAAGAAGTTATGTTGTTATAATAAAACAATCTAAGGGAACTGTTGACAGCGGTTCCCTTTTTTGATATAATAGCACCTGATTCGATTGATTGAGAGATATGATTATGTTTAATAGTGAAATCAGTAACTTATGTAATGACTTAATGATGCTTATCGAAGGTATGGAAGGTATACCTGCATACAACAAAACGTACTACAACAGTGAGTACATGCGCATCACCAATGCACTGGAGACCGCGATTATTCTTGATCGATATATAAATTCTATGAATGATGACTATTCATTAAATAAATGTGGATAGTGTTGACATACCAAGCAAACATTGATATAATAGCACCTGATTCGAACGATTACTGAGAGATATGATTATGGCGTATGTAAGTCAAGAAATGAAAAAAGAACTCGCTCCTGCTATCAAAGCAGTCCTCAAGAAGTACAACATGAAAGGTAGCATTGCCGTTCGTCACCACAGCGTTTTGGTTGTAAACATCAAGAGTGGTGCGTTAGACATCCTCGGTGCTTTGCCTGTCAGTGAGTACGGACCGCGTGATTACATTCAAGTCAACGAACACTGGATCAAAGAGAACTATGATGATGCCACTGTTGTTGCGTTCCTGACTGAACTGAAAGATGCGATGAAAGGACCAGACTTCTTCGATGAATCTGATGCAATGACTGATTACTTCCACGTCAGTCACTACCTCTCTATGAATGTTGGAACCTACAACACTCCTTACATCTATACTCCCCTTGAACTGAAGAAGGCGGCATAAAATGTACGTGATGAATCTCGAATGGACTGATAGTTTAGGTGAGAGACACATTGTGTGGAACGTAGCAGATCCCGAGCAGATGAAGCGCAACTTGATTGCGCTGAATGTTCCTGCTGAGAATATTGAAATCTATGAAAAGGATGTATCATGATTAGTACGATAATTAGATTTAGTGTTGGTTTTATGATTGGTTATGGTGCAATGTGGGTTCTTAAGGCGGGTGGTTTATTATGAAACGACAACATAAAGTTATAATGATTTTTCTACCCATGTTAATCTGGGACACGTATTACTATTTGCTCAAGCATTTGTACAGATTAAGCACCAATATAGATAATGTAGGCGGCGACAAAATAGAGAACTTTCTAGGTGACGAATAAATTGAAAAAGAAAATTATAATTGCTGGTTATGGTCCAGTAGGTCAAGCGATACACGCGGCACTAAAAGAACATCCTAAGATTGAACTTCTTATCGATGATCCTTACAAGGGTCTCTATGTCGATGAGGATGTAATCGTCGAAGGTGTAATCGTGTGTGTTGCTACTCCTCAAGGCGATGACGGCAAGTGTGATACGACTGCATTAGAAGAGGTGTTTGCTAAGTATGGCGGTACAAAGTATTTGGTGAAGTCAACAACTGATCCAGTCTTCTTTGACTCTCGTGATGAAAACATCACATTTAGTCCTGAGTACATTCGTGGTACGACTAGTTTCAACTATCTCAAAGACTTCACGGATTCAGAGTTTGCGGTCTACGGTGGTGGTGAGATGAGATATTGGCACGAACTGCTTAAACCAGTTATGCCTAATCTGAAAGATGTTCGATTCTTGAGTACAGCATCTCAGGCAGCATTCACCAAATACTTCCTCAACTGTTATCTGGCAACCAAAGTATCATTCTTTAATCAGATGTGGCAAGTACTCGATGATTATAGAGGTGGCAGTCATGGCGATGGTGGCGCAGACTATGATTGTATTATTGATGCGTTATGTTTAGATCCGAGAGTATCTGACTCTCACACACAAGTGCCTGGTCCTGATGGCGAGTTCGGTTACGGTGGACATTGTTTCCCCAAAGACATGAGCGCGATGTTAGAAGTGGGAAATGATTTGGGAACTGATATGACGTTCCTAGAAAATGTAATTGAAGCAAATAGTAGAAATAGGAGGGTATAATAATGAGTGTTATGGATTGGGTTATGGTGCCCATCGTAATCTATTGCTCGTATAAGTTTGTACTTTTCATGAAATGGTTTTGTAGAGCATACTGGGAAGAAATTTTAGATGAAGACGAAAGGTCGTTCTTCCGTGATCCTGTAGCGTACACGAGAAAATCAGTTGAAGATGAGAAGGACGAGAGTGATGGAACTGGGTGATTTAGGTAGTGGACATAATATAGGAATCGTATTTTTTACTGTTCTGTTGTTCGCATGGTTAGCATTTGATTTAAGAGAAGATGATGATGAGTAAAATTTTAGCGTTAAATAATTTTGTAGTAGTAAAGGAAGTGGCAGCGCCAGATACTGAATTGGCGAGTGGTATTATTCTCACAGGTGATATTACAACGGGTAATAAACCTGGTGAAGTTGTGTCTGTAGGCGGTGGTTGTGATTTTATTGTTCCGGGAATCAAAGTGATTCTTGATTGGACTAAAGCAATGCCATTTGAAAGTGATGGTGTAAAGTTAGCGGTTGTTCATTACGAACATGTTAAGGTGATTCTCGATGTCGATTAATATTGAGTTAGAACCAGAACAGGTCGATGTTATCATGGTCCAAGAGTTGACGCGCCAGATTGAAGACTTCGAAGAAAATATTACTAATGGTGGTCTAGCGATATTCGATGACGATCAAGCAAAAGATGCTGTACACATGCAAGAGTATATCTCTGCACTGACTTTAGTAAGGTCTTGGTACAGTGTATGATCATCAAAATGGAAATCGAGATAGACACTAATGACGAAGGAGATCAACAATCAATAGAGGAATTGTTGTATCTAATAGATAAAATAAAAAGTAAGGATGAAGAATATGAGTTATGAGTTTACCAGCGAGAGTGTTAGTGAGGGGCATCCGGACAAGATAGCGGACCTCATCTCAGACAGTATCGCAAGTTTTCTTATTGATAAGAACCCAAACAATCGTGCGGCAATCGAAACCCTGGTGACTAGCAATACAGTGGTAGTTGCAGGCGAATACAAGAGTGCTAATCCTATGTCGATGAAAACTCGGCACACAATTGAGAGTATTGTTCGTAGTGTTGTGGCAGACATTGGTTACGAGCAAGATAATTTTCATTGGGATACGCTAGAGGTTGTCAATCTTATTCATGGACAGAGTCCTGATATTGCTTTAGGCACTGATGACTTTGGTGCTGGCGATCAGGGTTTGATGTTTGGTTATGCGTGTACCGAGACCGAAGACTATATGCCGAGTGCGATATATCACAGTCACAAGATACTTCAACTATTGACCGAAGAGCGAAAGAGTGGTCGTGCTGAATATCTGGGTCCTGATGCTAAAGCACAGGTGACGATGGAGTACAGCGATGATGGCACTCCTCTACGCATTAGTAAAGTTGTTTGTAGTAGTCAACACACAGAAGACTATCCATTCGATATTATTCGGACGTTCATCACCCAGATTGTCAAGCGGGCAATTACTGGTTACTTCGATGAAGATACAGAGTTCTTAATCAATCCGACTGGTAGATTCATCATTGGTGGTCCAGATGGTGATACAGGCGTAACTGGTCGAAAGATCATCGTAGACACCTACGGAGGGTACGCACCGCACGGAGGTGGAGCGTTTAGCGGTAAAGACTGTACTAAAGTCGATAGAAGTGGTGCATATATGGCGAGATATCTTGCTAAAAACATTGTTGCCTCAACCTTTGCTGACACTTGTACTGTTCAATTAAGTTATGCGATTGGTGTGAAAGAACCAACAAGTCTACACGTATTTGCTGACGGTAAGATTAGAAACGATCTAGCGGCATTGATTCGTGAAAAAGTTGACCTAACACCAAAAGGAATCATTGACAAGTTCGACCTGTTTATGTTACAATTAGAACTTACTACTAACTATGGTCATTTCGGCAAAGCAGACTTACCATGGGAAAGACTTGATTTAGACTTAGGTGAATAATATGAAAGAAAAGTTCGTGAAAGCATATATGGATACTGCACATAGATTTGCACAGTTAAGCACTGCAAAGAGATTACAAGTGGGAGCGATCATTGTAAAAGATGATCGTATCATTTCTATTGGTTATAATGGTATGCCTTCAGGTTGGGATAATGTGTGTGAACATCAAGTTTACGCAAATGAATTTGGTAGAGAGAAATCCTATACTAAGTCGCGACCCGAAGTTCTTCATGCTGAAGCGAATGCAATCACCAAGGTTGCACGTAGTTCCGAATCAAGTAAAGGTGCAACTCTATTCTGTACTCACACTCCTTGCATGGAATGTGCTAAGTTAATATATCAGAGTGGTATCGATACCGTCTATGTTGATACCGAGTATGTTGCAAGTAAGGGCAGCGGCAAGCAGTTTCTAATTGATTGTGGTGTGGAGGTAATTCAGTATGACAATGCCATGTGAAAGAACCTGGGCAGTTAATAATACTAGACAGTTTTTGTTAGACTTATTGAACCCGAAATCAACACCTAGAGTGCCGAGTGAAGTAAGAAAGCAAGCGTATCGATGCCTAAGACATTATCCTGGCGCATACTATATGGAATTATCACAAGAACATTTATCAGAAGTGTGGGGAGAACCTAATGAGTAAGTTTGTTATGGTTGATTGTATCAGCACCTATCGTATGAGATATTGTGTCGAATTGAATGACAATGATCCGAAAGAGTGGGCGCTGGATACTGTAGTTATGGAGGAAGCGAAAGAGTTTTCTCAGGAGCATTTAGGTGAAATGATAACCTCTCATAGAGTATTATCTGATAAAGAAGAGGCAATCGAAATGTTTCGAGAAGATAATGAATGCCTTAGTGACATAAGCGAAGAGCGTCTTACTGAGATTGGAATAACTTTGATCGAGGACTATACTAAATGAAACCTTACTACCAATTTATATCTACACCGTATGAGTGTGATCTAGGCAGTTCGGTCAACAATCACATAGAGTTTTCTATTACTGATCGTGATGTTCCTCTACATGATATGCTAGAACAGTTTAAGTATTTCTTGCAGGCGACAGGTTACTGTATAAAACCCAATGAACATATTGAGATTGTAACTGACGAAGAAAGGTTCGAATATCCCTCTGAGCATGAATGGAAAGATGTGACCCGAGTAGAAGTCATTGATGATGATGGACGTTCTTATCTTGGTTATGGATTAGAGAGTGTATCACATTCTGTACAAGATGATGGACAAACCCTTAAAATATTTGTAGAGAATGAGAAGCATGATAGTACCAGATAAGACCTATAAGATTGAAGCGGCAAACAAAAAGTGTGTAAGAGTCTCAGAGAACTATCAGCATGAGAATGGTGATGAAATCTGGTTAGAACAGGTATATCGGAATGGCGCATTCTTTATCACGCCTCAAGACTGGGACGAATGTGATACACTTCAGGCAGCACTAGAAGGCGAAGATATTCAGATTGACGAGTTTTCAGAATGGGAATTTGATTCAGTGTATGATGTATGCTCCGAAGATTCGATGGGCGACACCGAGAAGATGGATGAAGCACTTGACACTGATGATTGGGATGACGAAGAAGAGTGGTTAGAAAACAACGACTTCAATCATACCAAGACCTACTACGAAATTCAAGATGGTATAATCCTGAGTGATGACGAACATTCATGAGATAAATGGTTAAACTGTTGACAACCTCTCGCTTTCTTGATATAATAGTACCCTAATCAAATGAAGAGAGTGAGAGAGATTATGTGTGGAACTTATACTGGTGAACATGCCGAGTATACCATGGTGAGTTTTGTTGATAAAGAAACTGGTGAGATCAGTCACCATGAACTCAACATCAAAGAAAAAGGTTCAAGTGGTTTACTAAGCACTACTTGGATGGTGGTCGA
>Ga0196887_1000362_pt1 | contig 22446 bp, 15 predicted proteins | sample VirMetDEL_Mar_31_FD_169094 | JGI IMG/M metagenome (GOLD analysis project Ga0196887, IMG submission 169094) | Aqueous microbial communities from the Delaware River and Bay under freshwater to marine salinity gradient to study organic matter... | ecosystem: Environmental > Aquatic > Marine >... | reverse complement strand
AGCTTGATTGTCTGCGGCATTCTCAGCTGTTGTTATAGACTGCGCCCACTGAGCATTAGCCTGAGCTACAATCAAATGATTAGTAGCGTTGAACTGATCACGTGCATTATCTTGATCTGAGTTAAATCTAGATAGAGCATTAGCTTCACCAGCGTTGAAACGAGACATAGCATTGGTTTGCTCAGAGTTAAACTGTGATACCTGTGTAGAAAGTGTAGCAAAGAACTGGTTAGTCTGATTCTCAGATGTAGCATTAAACTGCTTAGCTGCATTCTCTTGTGCTGTATCAGATAGAATAGTATTAACACGTTGTTGTGCTACAAACATACTTGTCTGTTGCTCGTTGCTAAGATTAGCCATATCCATCTGTAAGAAAGCTTGAGCGTTTTGTACCAGCGCTTGTTGTCTATTGTTTAGATTAGTTAAGTCCATCTGAGACATAGTTGCCGCATCAGCCATAACCTTAGCCTGACGATTACTTAGGTTTTCTAAGTTCATAGTCTGAGCCATCTTAGCATTCTCAAGAGCTACCTGCTGTTGTGCAGTGAAGTTCATGTTAGCTATCTCAGATATTCTAGATGCATTCTGAACCTTAGCTTGGAACTCTTGAGTAAACTCCATGTTGAGGAAACCAGCACGTTGACGTGCAGACTCCATAGCAACCTCTTGCTTATTAGATGCATCCATCTGTGCAATAGGTAGTGCAGATTCCATAGCCGCTTGTACTATAGCCATACCAGCCAGTGATGATGCACCTAAGCCACGCGCAGCCATAGTAGCTGTAGCATTCCTCATAGCTCCTGCAGCCCAAGTTGGTGTAGAACCACCCTCAAAGTCTGCCATAAGAGAGTCTAACTCATCCTTAACACTAGCCGCTTCTAGCTTCTGTGTTCCATAAATGTCTTGTACTTTTGTTTGATCTACAGCTGAGCCATCAATCATCTCTCCAGTTTCAACAACACGGGTAGGAGCATCTTCTACTTTAGCCGCCTCACCCTGTGCCGCCTGTAGATCTAGTTGAGCTAACTTTGTAGGATCTCCTGTAGCCGCTGTCATAGTAGCTTCGTCACTTACTACACCTGTAGCTGGAGTAACACCTGAGAGGGCTGTATCTACTGCTGGAGTAGCTGTAACAGAGTCTATAGTAGCTGGTTGTACAATGGGTGCAGCTACAGCATCTGGAGAGGGCATAGCTGTTGTAACACCTGCTGTACTTACATCACCTGCTTGACCTGTACCTGTAGCAATATCTGTGCCTACACCTTTATCTGCCTCTGTCTCAGCCTTAATAGTTAGCTTACGAGGATCAGACGTAATAGCCTTAGTCATGATGTTAGCGCCGCTGTTGATAGTTACACCACCCTCAGCCATCATCTTAACAGGAGCACCCTCTATGGTACGCCTAGCCGCTAGTGTAAACTTACCCATCTTAGATGCGGCTCTGGGGTTAGCTGCTAGAAAAAGATTAATAGACTTATTGTCCATAGGGCCATTGTAACCCAGCGCTGGTAAAACCTTCTTTTGTAGTGTCTCAGGTTTAAACCCTATAAACTTTTTTGCCATAATTATTTATTCCCTAACTGCATCCACACTGCACCAGCAATGAATGTTAAAATAGCTATTGTTGTTACCTTGACCACGGTAGACCAGATACCTCTACGTGTATCACGCCATACGTCAAGTAGGTCTCTCATCTCGTTTATATCTTTAGCTGCTGTAGAATCGTGTAATCCGATAGATGATAAAGCTTGTCTAGCTCCGCGCTTAGCTGCACGGTCTAACATAGATTCTAACTCATCTGGTGTCAAGTTAATACTAGACATATGTTTAATATTCCTTATTCTGGTTTAGTAGGCCAAGTAACTGTGTTAGGAAACCCTGCTTGTGCTGGTAAGTTAAGCAAGTCAGTTCGGTACTGTGTCCACTCTGCTTGTTTAGCATCTGTAAGTTCAGCCCAGCGTAAAGGGTTAGTTACTATAGGGTCTACTTCTTCTACCAATCTCTGGTCACGTTGCGCCCTAAGACCTGCCGCTAAACCTGCATCTAGTTCGTCTTGAGTAGGTGCTACATACGCCGCATAGTCTGAGCCAATAAGTTCAAGCAATACGCTGTTGTCTACAGTCATATCTGTATCGTCAGGGCTTAGTGTGTAGGGTATCCAATCATATTCTGGATGGTTAATCTCTACATTAAATGCAGTATTTTCTGCATTAAGTGATTGTGCGTTACGCACTTCTGTTATTGTTACTGTTGGCATTAACGCCTCCTATTAATTTTAAGATATTCTGACCCATAGTGTTGGTGACTTTACGTTGAATTGCGCACCTACAGCCGTACCACCCATGTTTCTCCATGTGCCTGAAAGACCACAACTTGTTGAACCACTGAAATCTGTAGCTAATGGTCGTTGGTGTGTACTGCTATAATAATCTGTTACAAGCGTATTGCCTGCCGCAGTAGCACCTGCCGATATAGCTGTAGTGTTAGAATTAGATGTAGCACCTACAGTATAAGTACCTACATCGCCACGAGTTGTACTACCACCAACACCTGTTAGGTTAGAGCCATCGCCGTATAGAGTAACAAACCGACCCTCTTTGAACCTAACGCTAGAAGTACCAAGAGATATTGCGTTGTCTCTATCAGCACCACCATTTGCTACAGGCTTTATTAAATTGGAGCTAAACTTTATGTAAGCATCATCTCCGTCATTAGACCCTATGTATACATGGTCATCATTTACAACACCAACATTACCTATAGTTGAGCCGTCTTTGCGGAAGTTAATAATAGCACCATCAGAACTTTTACGATTTAAAAATGCACAAGCATCATTGTTTACAGTAGATACTAATTCACCTGTAGATTTTAACTCTGCACCAACAGTAGCTATGTTTGAAGCAGTTTTACCCACCAACAAGTTGCCTGATGAGTCGATGCGCATACGTTCTGATGAGCCTGTAGCAAATCTTATGTCTTCTGCTCTAAACCCAAGTGGTTTTAATGCTGAACCTGCGGAGTTTTGTGCTTGTAAAGCTACATTCCCAATACCTACTTCACCGATGCCATCATTGATTGTTAATCTAGCATTAGTTGAAATATCTATATCTGCTTCCACAGCATTAACAGTGCCTGATAGGTGGAGGTCTTTCCATCTATAAGCATTTGAACCCAAATCTTCTGTTCCATTAGAAACAGCAGAAGTTTCGTTGGTTGGCAAAGTAGCGTTAGTAGAAAAATGTATACCAGAACCATTTACACCTGTTCTATAAAGGTTTTCTGTTTGAACTTTGTCAGTTACAGTATTGCCAGTTACATCAATGCCTGTTGAGGTTGTGGCTATTTTGGCTGAGTTATTGTGATAAAGCGTAGCCGCACCATCCGTAGTAAATTTAGCGTAAACCTCTGATGAGCCACTCATTAAATACAGGTTATTACTAGCTTTAATCGTAAGGTCGCCAGCTCCTCCTTCGTTTATGAAACTGTTTGACCCATCATGAAATATCTGTAAGTCATCACCAGCACCAAACTTTGCCTTGACGTTATCTAGATATGCAATGTCGCCTGTCATAGTACCACCAGCTTTAGCTAGTTTAGTACCCAAAGCTGTTGTGAGAGTAGAGTTATAGTTAGCATCATCATTGATAGCCGCAGCTAACTCATTCAAGTCATTAAGTGTGCTTGGTGCGCCACCAATAAGTGTCGTAATCTTATCTGTAACATAAGCTGTTGTAGCTATCTTAGTACTATCATCAGACTCAGCTTGTGTAGTTGCTGTAGTAGTAGATGATAGAGAACCACTAAGTGTACCACTGAGTGAACCAGTGATAGTGCCTGTAGCTGTTAGGTTACGGAAGCCTGTTACATCTTTGTCTGTATTAACTACTACAGCTTTAGATGCTGATACTGTACCTGCTGTAATACCGTCAATGCTCTCTAAGTCATTCTCATTAATATCAGCACTACCTATTACAAAACTACCACCAGTGATAGCACCTGTAGTTGTTATAGTAGATGAGCCATTGTTTATATTACCAAAGCCTGACGTTATGCTACCACTATTCAATGCACCTGTAGAGGTGATGTTAGTTGTAGTGATACCATCAACATATGCTTTGATAGACTGCTGACTAGCAATGCCAGTAGCAGAGTCACTGGCAAGGTTATCCTCATCAAGGAAGCTCTTACCATCTAAGATGTTTATTTCTTGTGCGCTGTCTGCTAAGTCTCTTGCCTTACTCATGGCTCATCCTTTTTATATTATATAATTTATGCTGCTTCTTCTACGGCTGGTTCTTCTAAGGAAGCGGTAAGCCTATTGACGAAAGCTTCTCTGCCAATACTTAGTTGGTCTAAGTTGAACTGTGTTGTAGAAATCTTACGATCTAAATCTGTAATATGATTAATCATAATCTTTTGCTGATCAGTCATACTCTCAATTTCGTATTCTTTATCGTTGACTGTTATAGTTGGGTTTTTTTCTGTTTTTCCCATTATAAACTCCTTTAAGTTTGTGGTTAGGTTTACCAAGACAAGATTATCTTGGGTTTGTTACTTAGCTAAAGTTTAGGTAAGTAAATTCTTTTAGGTTGGCTTTGTAGGCCATGTAACAGAATATGGGTATTCAGATTGATCTTCAATATCTGCAATAGCTTGGCGGTAAGCTAATTGCTCATCAGTTCCTGATTCTTCCCAACTGCTTGTTTCAGATAAAATTTTATCTCTCTTAGCATGGATTAATTCTATTACTTGATTTTCTGCATCGGTATACATTAGTTTGTACTCTCTCCATCTCTAAACGCTACATCAGTTGATGGGAATGCTTGTCCACTTCCCAGACCCCAAACAACACGAACACACCCTCGAACGGTGTTTCTTGCCGCAGGGTTTGGTAAAGAACTTCCAGGGGCAATGTCTGCATAACCAACAAAATGTCCTGCGCCAAAGAAAACCCTATCACCATTGCTTTCACTTGTAGATGGGAAGTTTGAGGTGTTACTAGAGCCACCTCCTCCTTGTGTACCATTGTTGTAACTAGTACTGAGGCTATCACCAGCTCCACCCGATCCATTCGAACCTTGACCAAAGGGTGCAGTACCACCGCCGTAGTGACCGCCACCATAACCAGAGCCTTGCTGATCAGTCCACATGTTACCTCCGCCACCTCCGCCACCATTTGAGCCATTAGCACCACTCCGTCCAGCATTAGGCGGAGCATAAGCCGAACCACCTTCACCGCCCGATCCGCCGTATCCCCCAGCACCACCGCCGCCTGATCCTGCATAAAAAGTCACATCATTGTTAGAACCAGCATTATTGGAGCCGCCGCTTCCGCCATTTCCGCCGCCATCACCGCCTGAGTAACTGCCGCCACTTTTCATGTTGCCAGCATTACCCCTTACATCACAAACACCAGCCCTGTAAAATCTTGCATAACTATTATTTAGCGTTACTGTAAATGTCTGCCCAGCGACAACATCTATGTTGTTTTTATAGGCTAGTCCACCACCGCCAAAGCCGCCTCCGTTACTTTGATAATACCATCTTCTAAAGCTGTTATTACCAGTCCCACCAACTGCACCCTGTCCTATACAAACAACAGATATATTCAATACACCAGTAGGCACTGTAAATGTATAGGTACTAGAGCCTATGTCTCTTTCAGTGTTTTGTGTTGGGTCTTGAACAAATAAGTGTGCGCCTGCTACTTCGTTTCCAGAAGTTGCCCCATACCATTCATTCATAGCCATTTGTGAGCCAGAGCTTTTATCAATCATATCTCGAACATCAGCGTCATTAAGAGAAACTTGGCTTCCAGACGAACCGCCAGCCTCAACGTGCAAATCGTTTAAGGATATTTGGCCAGAAGTTTGTAACGCCATCTAACTTACCTCGCCTTCAATTCTTCGATTTCAGCTTTTAGTTCTTTGATTGCTTCAATCATTAATCCATGAAGTTGATCGTATTGCACTGTCTTGTATTCAGTCTTATCATCTTCACCCATCTTGAGCGGTAATGTTGTTTCTGATACTGCGCTTGGCATTACCTTCTCAACTTCTTGGGCAATAACACCAGCAGACTTTTTGCCATCAGCTAGGTATTCAAATGTGTAACCATTTAGCTGTGATACTTTGTCTAAGGCATTGTCTATCTTAACGATGTCTTTCTTTAGACGTTCATCTGAAGTGGTTGTAGAGTAAGCAACAACGTTACCATCAACGTGCAAGTCGCCATCGTTCTCTAGGCGCATGTCTAAGTTTCCGTCTAAACGGAAATCTATTGCAGTTGTACCAACCTCGAGGTAGTCGTTACCATCACGCCCAATGAACCAAGCCTCACCACGCAAGTCACCGCCGTTGATTGTGCCTCCGATTGTAACTCCACTGCTAGTTGTTGTTAGTTTGGTGTTATCATTATGTCTTAGTTCTACACCACCATCGGTTGTAAATATAGCTTTAGTTTCAGTTTTAGCCGCATTTTGTATGTAAAGTTGGTCTGCCGCTATAACTAAACTTCCACTACCAGTTTCTTCAATATACGAGTTATTATCACTACTGCTATGGTAAATTGAGAAATCATTACCAGTTCCCATAACAACTCTTTGATTGTCTGGAAACTTTGCATAGCTATTAAATTGTGCTGTACCGCCATCAGACATATCAAGTGTGAGGGCTGTTACCGCAGACCCACCGCTATTACCTTTAAAAATAATATCGCCATTACTAATACTTGAGTGAATATTTAAACTATTACCGCTAAGATTAAACTTACCATATTCTGTTCCACTATTATTTAGACCTATATCAGCACCAGCCGCATCAAGAATAATGTCTCCTGAAACATCCACTGTTAGGTTGCCAGATGGATTAGCTATAGAGCCTGATAGGTAGAGGTCTTTGAATGAGTTTCCATTAAATCCTAAATCTATTGCATTATTTCTATTTGCTCCTGTACTACTTGCAGGTGCGACAACTTGAGAGCCTAACATTAACCCCGCATCTGTTGAACGAGTACCCTGAATATAAAGATATTCACTATTAACCCCAATACTACCTACAGTTGAGCCGTCTTTGTAGAACAATAAATGGTCACCATCTGCCCCCGTTAAGTTAAGGTTTATAAGAGGTTGAGAAGCACCAGTGTTTTCTCTGGCAATATCTAAGGCAACACCATTCCTGTAACTTAATCCTGTACCAGAAGTAGCATTGTATAAGGTTGATGTAGTAGTACCCACTAACAGGTTGCCTGACGAGTCGATGCGCATACGTTCTGAAGGAGTAGCAGTAGCACCTGCTGTTCCACTAGGATAAGAATACCAACTATGACTACCAGATGATTGATTATATAAACTTCCTGAATCAGAGTTTATGTATTTTTCACCAGAGTTATGTGTAATGTTGTTACTTAAATATGTAGCAGAACCAGCACCTGTGCCATCCACATGTCCATATAAGTTAGCTTGCTCACCAACTTGCAAGGCAACCATGTAGGAACTTGTTGCACTTGGTGTTTGACCAATACCAACTGAGCCTGATGAGTCAAGGGTCATCGCTGTGCTTGATGCATTATCATCAATACCTGTAGATTCAAAACCTGCAATAGTACCCGTCATAGTACCACCTGCTAGTGGTAGCTTAGTAGCAATACTATTTGTTATAGTAGTACTGAATGATGCATCATCACCTAGTGCTGCTGCCAACTCGTTTAAAGTATTGAGAGCAGAAGGTGAGCTATCAACTAAGTTTGCTACTGAGGCATCTGTATAAGCTTTGATAGACTGTTGTGTAGCTAGTGCTGTTGCACTGTTAGATGCCATGTTATCTTCATCAAGTATATCTGTGATAGAGACAGAACCTGTACCAGATAAGCTATCAAACTCAACTGATCCACCAACGTCTAAGTTACCTGTCATAGTACCGCCAGATAAGTTTAGTTTTTCTGTGTCATTAGCTAAAGCAACCCAGTTACCTGCATGAGCAAAGTAACCCTTACCTGTTGCATGAACGTGAGCAAACATACCGTGATAAGTTGATGCACTTGGTAAGTCTGATAACTGGGAGTATACGTTACCAAATAAAACTTTGTTACCATTACCATCAATGTCACCTGTCATAGTGCCACCAGCTAGACCTAAGAACCTAGCATCTGACGCAGTCTTACTATAGTGATCTGCAAGTTGGAATGTACCGTAGCCTACGATGTCAATAATATCACCTACAGTAGCACCTGTAGCTAATACTACAGTAGAACCACTTGTAGCTGTTACGTCTGTACCAACTAAAAGTTTTACACCATTAAGGAAGACATCTACGTAGCCTACATCATATGTTGCAGAGAATGTTGTTTGACCTGCTGTAGCTGTGTATGTGTTACGACCTGATGTACCATTAACGGATGAACCAGCGGCTTGCCAACCACCTGCACTACTACGAACAAACATAATGTTACTTGTAGTGTTAAAATATAATGCACCTGTAATAAGAGCATCACCATCATTGTCTACTGTAGGAGCAGATGATTTAGCACCTAAGTATCTGTCATCAAATGAGTCATATGAATTAGCGGCATTAGTAGCACTGGTAGCCGCAGCTGTTGCTGAGTTACCTGAGTTTGTAGCTGATGTAGCCGCATTGGTAGCTGAAGTAGCCGCTTGAGTAGCACTAGCCGCCGCCGCAGTATTTGATCCAGCAATACTATCAACATACGTTTTTGTTGCCGCATCAGTATTAGCAGTAGGTGTACCTAATCCAGTAATCTTATTGCCACCCATAGCTATAGCAGATGCCATAGTACCACCTGATTTTAGTAAGGCAGTTGTGTCAACATAGTTTTTAGTAGCACCATCTTGGTTAGCTGTTGGATCACCTAGTCCAGTTATCTTGCTAGTACCCATCGCAATTGCACCAGACATAGTGCCACCTGATAAGTTTAACTTAGTAGCATCTTGTGCATCTACATAACCTTTACGAGATAACTCATCGTTTGTTGTAGGGTTAGCTGTAGATGTTACAGCATTAGTACCCATTACAATGTCACCTGTTAGTGTTCCACCTGCAAGGGGTAGCTTAGTAGCTATAGAGTTAGTAATAGTAGTTGAGAAGTTTGCATCGTCGTTGATTGCCGCAGCTAACTCGTTAAGAGTGTTTAGGGCATCAGGAGATGAGTCAACTAAAGCAGATACCTCGGTGTCTACATAGCCCTTAGTAGCGGCATCTGTTGAAGCACTTGGAGCACCTAAACCTGTTACTTTACTACCGCCCATAGCAATAGCACCTGACATAGTTCCACCAGACAGGTTAAGCTTTAGTGCATCTGCAGTATCTACATAGTTCTTTGTAGCCGCATCTTGAGCACTGGTTGGATCGGTAACATTAGCAATAGTTGTACCTGTAACATCTAGTGTTCCGTTTACAGTTACATTATTAAATGTTGATAAACCTGATCCTGCAGTTACATTACCTGTTACATTACCTGTAAGATTACCAGTAACGTTACCTGTGATATTACCTGTTACGTTACCTGTAAGTGGGCCTACAAGACTTGAGCCTGTAATAGTTGTACCTGTGATTGCGGCTGTAGCAGAAGCACCAATAATAGTACCATCAATATTACCTCCGTTTATATCTACAGTAGCTAGTGTAGCCTGACCAGAAGTAGACACTGTAGTAAAACTACCAGCAACGGCTGTTGATGCACCTATAACTGTATTATCTATGTTACCTGCGTTAATGTCTACAGTAGCTAGTGTGGCTGTACCAGTAGATGTTAAGTCTGTTACTGTAGCTGGTGCGGCAGATGAAGCACCTATGGTTGTACCATCAATAGCACCTGCATTAATATCTACAGTAGCCAGAGTAGCAGTTCCTGTAGAACTTAGTGTAGTAAATGAACCAGCACCTGCAGCTGTACCACCTATGGTTACATTATCTATTGCACCAGAGTTAATATCTACAGAAGTAATAACACCTGTAGTTATATTAGCTGTACTTAGAGTAGTTGTTCCAGTAACACCTAGTGTACTTCCTATAGTAAATGTACCTGCAACTGCACCATTAATATCTACATCAAGTGTATCTATGTGTGCCGTACCATCTAAGTATAAATCTTTAAACTCTAAACCAGAAGTACCTAAGTCTATATCATTAGTTATTACAGGTATAATAGCACCATCAGAGAATCTTAACTGTTCTACTGCGGCATTAGATACTTCAACAAACACACCAATTTGATTAGTGCTTGTGTTTATAGAAACCTTGTTTAATGCATCAACGTCACCGATAAGTGGAATGTATCCACCTTCTCCTATTGAGCCATCATGTTTGTGTCCACTTGACACTGCAAATGCATCACGGAGTTTGTTATACTCGGCGTTGATAGGTGCTGCACGAAGTGTAGCTGTTGGTATTATGTCTGCTGAAGACTGTCTTACATAACCTGCCAAAGTATTATCTCCTGTCGGCTTTCTCATACGTTAAGGCTAACGCCTGTATAGTATGACTTGCATTTGTATTGTTTGTAACGTAGCTTATTGAAACAGAGTTACCTGATCCCGATATATTTGTAAGTGTTTTAGGCGATGGGTTACCATCATATATACCACCTGCTCCATATATAGCTGTACCATAAACGGAAGCTGCACCCTCTGTAGTAAAATCATAGTTGGTAGGGTTGCTTGTACCTGTATCGTCGTAGTCATAAGATACACCAACAAAAACTTCTGTATCACCTTCTGATTTTAAGTATGTATTTACTTTATGTATTACCTTACGTATCTCTGGATCTTCCATATAATAGTAGGGCGTTTGATAAAGACTAAAAATAGAGTTGCCACCAAAGCTATTACCTTGTTCTTGTCTGTATACTTTACCAGAACCATCACCATGTATAACGTGTTCAAATTGTCCTATATAACCACTGTCTACACAGTTTGCTTCTATACCTGTAAGCTGACTATATTCGAAGATACTTTGTTTATTTTGACTCTTACGTATACCACCTATTAAGGATAAAGATGAATCATTTTTAAAGAAAAATCTAAACTGTGACTTTTTCCTAAGTACTACAATAGCTATATCTTCTATTTGTTCTGAGAGATAGTAGTTATCAAATATAGACTGTATCTCTTTAGAGACTGTAGCAAGTTCAACATCACCGATTTTATCTGTACCAGAGACAGGACGTATACCATCAGGTCCTAAGAATAATAAGTCACCACCAAACTCTACCACAGAATCGGGTGCTAGGCAACCCATATTTGATGTAACATTCTCTAAAACAAAGTTAGCTGCATTGTTACCTGTCAATCTTTTAATATCATTAGCACCAAATATATACAGTTGATTACGGAACTTTTTAATAGCTGTTATAGTGTAACCTACATTAATAACGCCAGCCCCGTTAGCAGGACTAAAATCAGAATAGTTTAGAGGAGCACTAAAATAAAGATTAAAAGGCTCAGTAGAGTCCCCACATAAGAAAGCATGGGATGCAAACTCTTCAGAATACTTAGGATTGTCAGGAGCTTGTGCATGTGTTATCTGTGAATATGCAGTGCCATTATATGCAGCTGCAGGGTTTACTCCATCTGTAAGCAGTAATACTTCACCTGACCAGTTAAAGCTAGTAAATCTTATCCTACTAACATTAGTCATATCAGGATTACCAGCTTCGGGTATAGCTACCCAAGACGAGTTAGAGTTTTGCCACTTGTATAAGTAGTCATGCCCTGATGTAGGTTTTCTACATGCAAATATTCCATCGTCTAAGTTACCATTTACTGCTACACCTAGTACAGCACCTGTACCAGGAACTGTTCCGTAGTCATTAGAGTAACCACTAATACGACGATACCCACCCGATAGTGCAGGTTCATAGTTTATCATACGTATAGCACTACCTGATAGGTTTGAAGCTTGGGTCAAGGGATCAACATTAGTGATCAACCCTCCAGCACAAACTGACAGGTATGTATTTAGTTTATCTACCATCTAGACATCATTCTTATAGAAAGAGTTACCCATTCTGTTTATTACAGTAGACCTTAGATAGTCTTTAGTATCTACTAATAGTCTACGCATAGTCTTTATACCTTTTTTAAACTTATCTGCGTGTAACTGTGCAGACTGTTCATTAGATCTAAAGTGCATTAAGTACATCATAGCACCATCAAGTACTACATGTCTAAATCTATCTGGTATAATACAAACGTCACTACTTAAGCTTAAATCTGCAGGGAACTTCCAGTAGCTATACTCTATAACATAGGCTGCATCAGGAGGAGGTGTAACTCCAAACTTAGTGCTTTGTGTTTTATATACAGTAGTAGGTTTACCATGACCACTTACACCAGCTACATCATCTATGCTTCTCTTTTCTGATACATAGCTTTCGTAAGAAATACTAGGTAAGTGTGTTGGCTGAGCAGACTGTGCACTTGTTAGATAAAAAGTTTCCCAATCAGCTTTTGAATAATCAGCAGGGAATTCATACGTGCTAGTACCAGAAGCTAGTGTGTGTTCATATGTTACTAAAGTGAAAGGCCACTCTTGTGCATCTTGTAATATTTCACGTATGGAAGAATTAACAGCATCCTTAGCTAGAGACTGAACGTTTTTAGTTGTAGAAAAATCAGATTCACCAATCTCAACTTCGTTAAGACGACGAAGTAATTCGTTCACTAGGTTTATATAAGTCGCCATATTAATTCCTACAGGAGTTTAAATGTGTATAAAGGGGCCAGTACAAAACCAGCCCCAATATTAAGTTTTATTACGCAGCGTTGTAGTGTGCTGTGACTAATGCTTCTGGGCGAAGAATCTTGCGCCCGTAAAGATGCATACCGCGAACGATGTCAGCGAATGAATCTGGGTCACGATAGTTCTCAACCTTGTTGATCTGCTCAGCAGATGCAACAGCATCGTCTTGTCCAGCTACGATAACACCAAAGTTTACGTCTTGTGCTAGTGCACCAGAAGTTCCAGCACCTGTACCCTTAGCAGGTAAAGAGTTGGATTGGTAAATACGGAAGCCGTGTAGGTTGTTTAAGACCAAGCCGTTTTGTAGACCTGCTCCACCGAAGTCAGCATTCAACATGCGTGAATCTTCGTCTTTGAGCATCTCAATAAATACCGGGTCTAGGACCAGCCATCTACCTCTTGAATCAACATTTGCTTGATCCATCTGACGTGCCATACGAGCAACCACTGTCAAAGGTGAAACAGTCGCTGTAGACAACGCTGTTGCGCCTGGAAGACGTGGAGCCAATGGGATTGAATCACCAGCAGCATATGCTGTTGAAGCAGAGTCAGCAGAACCCAATGAACCGAAGTCCGTTGCGTCCAAATGGTTAGCAGTTAAAAATTCACCTGTTAGGCTACCAGCTGTGTCGTGCTGTGCATCACCTGATGTTGCGGTAATAAAAGCACCTGCAGTTGTGTGACCTGACATGTATGATAGAATATCTGCATCCATTGAGTCAGCCATCTTAAATGCTGCGCGGTCAGCAGCTAAGCTAACGTAGTCAACATTTGAGAATTGGTCCTCGATGTCATCCATCTTGAACGCAAAGTAGTTAGCTTTATCAATAGTCAAAGAGAAGTCTTCATCATTCAACTTTTCAACAGAGATAGCTGTGTGACGCTCAAGAGCGTTTACAGTTACATCTGGTTCTTTCTGAATGCGAACAACATCGCCTTGGTTTGCAATCTCACCAAAGTAAGAGTTATTAGTGATTGCGTTAGCTACAGCTGCACGACGAAGTGCGATCTGTGCTTGTTTTGAGTAGATAATCGGGGAAAAGTTTCCGTTAAATCCACCACTTGCGGAAGTAATAGCCATTGTGTAATCTCCTTATAGATATGGCGTGACATTATACGCTTCATACCAACTAAAGAGGCTCTTACTATTAGGGTAGTCAGCTTTGCTTTTGGGATCGCCATCCTTTGAGCGCTGGGCCTTTAGTCCGAGGTAGTTCTTTTTCTTGGATAGAGCTTAGTTATAAGCATGTGCAGTTCAAGTACCACGATTCCAATACCATACTTAATACTTGATACTGCACATGCCCCTAGTTGTATCCATCTTTTAACAGATGTCAACTATTTCTTTGATAAATCGTAAATAAATTTACCTTTACGTTGAGCGTCCATTATTTCTTCTTGACGCTTCTCATATTCTTTAATGCTCATCTTAGCAATTTGTGACTCACGTAAGTAAGATGAACTGTCGTCTGACTCTGGTGCAGCTGAGCGTTTACTCTTTATAGAACTCGCTGCGCCTTTATCAGATGAATTAGCTTTCTTTGTAGAGATACCATTGTCAGCTTTGTACAAGTCAATAACGCGAGATACAGATTTAGCATCATCTACATTCTCGTATAAAGCATCCTGTACCCACTTAGGTTGATTGTCTGCCCATGTGTGGAAAGCATCGTCTTCCCTAATAGATACAAAGTCAGGGTGCATATGCACTAACTCAGCCTCAGCTTTTTCTCGCTTTGCACTAGAGCGTAACTCTTCTATCTCAGCAAGCCTAGCATCTAGAGTAGATGACTTCTTATCAGCTTCTTTTGCTGCAATAGCTTCTACAATACCTGCAACATCTGGGAACTTCTTAGCCCAAGCTTCAATCTCTTCTTCTGACTTAGGAAGTACAAGCTCATTCTTTGTTGCAAGATCCAGTTGTTTCTCTAGCTTGTCAAGCTTAGCAGTAAAGTCTTTCTCTTTATCCTGCATGTGTCGGCGTAGATCACCATACCGTTTCTTGAAGTTTTTCTCTTCACCACTTAACTCAGCATCATCTTCTTGTGCTTCACCTTCGGGTTCTTCTTCTTGTTCGGTACTACTCTCTGTCTGAACTTTGGGTTCGACAGGATCTTCGCTACTGGGTTTCGCCTCAACAGCTTCTTCTGTTTCATCTGTCTCGCCACGTGCTTGCTTTAGCAGTGCCTCTAGTTCTTCTTGATCACGCTTAACACGTGCATCATTTCTTTGATGTGAAGCCGATGTAGTTTTAATCGGCGTAGTTTCTTGTGGCTCTTGTATCATGTTGTACTCCTTATGATGGGGCCAGCCTAAGCTGGGTAGCCTTATTGTTATATGAAGTTTTTGTAGTTACTTCTTCTTCTTGGTTTTCTTCTTGGAAGCTAAACCACCTTCTTTAAAACCTGTTACAGGTCTTCCTCTAGCTATGTCTGACATTTTCTGAGATGCTTTTCTACCTTCAGATCTGATTGTACTTATATCAGAAGCTGAAGCACCTCTTCGTTTTGCATTAGCAGCAACCGTGTTAGTTGCAATCATAGATGATTTATACTGGTCTCTACCTCGTTGAGCGGCTGCCTGTGCTTCTTCTGCACGTTTAGCCTCAGCTGCTTGAGCAGCAGTAATTGCTGCAGCTTCTTCTTCAGCCTTACGTTTATCTCTAAGGTCTCGGAATTGTTGAGATGTAATTGGGTCTCCATACGGGTTATCATATAGAAGAGATGTAGTTATATTGTTAGGATCTGTTTCATCTACTATAGGTTTTGATACAAAAGCCTCCTTAACTTCTGGAGCTATTGGCTCTGCTGCATATACTTCTGGTTCTTTAACCTTCTCTAAAGCATCTCCATATGTAAGTGTTGGAGTGAAGTCTTTATCTTCTTGATCTGCATAAGACTCACTAGCTCCAAAGCTTCCTGTCTTTAAAAACTCCAAGAAGTCTCCATCATTTGCTGAGCCTTGTGTAGATGCAAACTCACTACCTTCTTCCAAAGATATATCAGCTATCTTTACAAACACTTCTCTATCTACTGGGTCTCCATAACCAAGTTCAGTTGCTATAATAGTATCTTGGCCTAGGTTATTATCTTCACCTTCACCTGTGTATCTTCTACCTAAGACAGGTGCACCATCACTACCTTTTACATCCATCTCATACCACTCAAAGCCATCACCAGCATACACACCGTTCCTAGTAACCTGACCATAAGATTCAAACTTTGTTTGTTCTCTAGTTACAGGGTCTACATATGTAGAAACTTTACCTGTTGTAGGCGCTAGTACTTCTTCCTCTGTTGGTAGCTTTGTTTCTGGTTGATCCATACCCATTATGGCAGGGTCTCCAGAAGAGAGAACGCCTTCAGTAGGTGTTATGTTTGTAGTTATATCACCTTCAAAGTCATATACTTCACCAGCTTCATCATCCATCCGCTTAGCTATCTCTAATGCCTTAGCTTCTTCTTCATTCTCTGGGAAGAACTCCTCTTTTAGTGCACCATATACACGTGTGATTAGGCCAGGTTTACCTTTCTTGGATGCTTCTAATAATCCTTCAAGAACAGATTTTTCTGCTGTAGGTGTTTCTTTTGCTGCAATCCTACGTTCTATCTCTTTCTCTAAGCTTCTAGCACTATGCATCATAGCACCCTTAACAAATAGACCTAGTACAGGATTAATAGCACCTGCACCAAATGCTATTGCTGTAGACTTAGCAGACGATTGATCATCTAACATCTTAGCAATTTCGTCTGTGGTAAGCGTCTTATAGTTAATAGCCTTAGGTGCTGGCATCGGTCTACTGTCTCTACTTCTACCAGTAGGTGTTACAACCTGTGGTTCTGGTTGCGCTGCAGTAGTAGCAGTAGTTGTAGTATCTGCAGTAGTTTCCTCTTGTAGTGTATATCCAGGAGGTATAGACGTTTGAGGTTCACCATTAATAAATGTAATGTATATAGTGTGTCCAGATTCACTAACATATGTACGAACTTCTACACTAGGTGCACTACCTACCGATCCGTTACCTGCACTGATACCTTCGCTACCTAAGCCCAGCGCACCCATAGTTTCGTAACCTTCGTCACCTGGAGATAGAGCATAACCACCCTCAGCCATTGCCATAGGTTCGCCATCATCTTCTACTTCTAGTTCTGATATATCAAACATCATACCATCAAGTTCATCTACAGGCTCACCACCAATACGTCCGTTTTCAGCCATATCTTGATAACCAAATTTAGCCTTAGCTCGTAAGTTTTCAAAGAACCTAACACCATAGAAGCGTACTACGTCAGAAGGTACGACATATTCACCCTCACTTAGTTGTGCTGGTATATCGTCACGTACCTCTTTTGGGGTAGAACCCATCGGAACTTCATTACCTGACACAGGATCAATACCCTGAGTGTTGTCTGGTACTGTATCTAAATCTACGCTACCACCCAGTGAAAAAGCCATTCTTGTTTGTTCATTCATTATTGTTCCACCTTCTTTGAATCCTTTTACATTTTTAGTAGCTGTTATTATTGAATCTTTTAAAGTAACATTATTTTTGCCAAATACTTTCTCTACAAAAGGCAAATACTCACTTGTAGTTTGAAACCTTTGCCAACCCTTAGATGTTTGCCTTGCACCCTTTTCTCTATCTGCTTTACTTCCTTCGTACACAGAAAAGTGTGCCTTTCCTTTAGGTTTTATTGCGTTCTCTGCCTGTTCAACTACATTAAAAATGTTTTCATCTTCTTTTATAACATTTAGTACATTGTGAGACATAGCCATATCAGCTTGTCCATCTTTTACAGAGTCAACAACTGCTGCATTATGTTCTGGTGTTCTATTAAACGGATCATAAACTTTTACAGTTGCACCTTCTTCAGCAGCGTCTTGCACTAAGTTATCAAAGCGCCCACCACCAATGTCAACAATAACATCACCGTCTTTTATTTCACCACGTTTCTTTAGCTTATTGTAACCTGCAGGTCTTTTAAACTCATTTATAGATGTTGCTGCTGAGTCATAAAGTTGTTTTGGATATGACCATACACTTTGCTCTTTAGAACCATCTATATCTGTACGTGAAACTTTTTTAGTTTTGCTAGGTACTACTTTAAAGTCTTTACTCTTTACTCGGTCTGCTAATTCTGAATAAACTTGCATAGGCATAAACGTAGTATCACCTGCTCCTATACTATTTTCCTGAGCAACTTTTTCTAACCTACGTGAAAAGCCTTCACCAAAAGCAGGTTCGTCCATAAGATCCACAGCAGACTGTGTTACAGTTTTATCAAATACACCTGCTGGTGTGTCTGAAATCATGTTTATCTGAGGCACACCTGTCTTAGATACACCATAATCAGTTTTTTTATTAGGGTTTATTTTTACACGCTTAGCTACATCAAATACTTCTCTAGCACCATTCTTTATAGCTTTAGCAGCGGCATCTCCTATTCCAGGAATAAGACCTACAATAGCAGCTCCACCTAAAGCACCAGCTAAATAGTAATTAGGATTAACCTTTTGTAGTTCATCATAGACTTCTTTAGCCGCCATAGCATCACCAATAATAGGTGTCATACTAGCAACAAAAGTAGTTGCATCCTTTATAGATATCTCAGGAATATTAACCTGTAATGAATCTGCATAATCACGCCATTCATCTGTAGTTCCACCTTGAAACATTTCTTCAGTTTGATTATCTAAGTCATCCATTTACTTTATCCCTCAAGTATTGAAGTTGACGTAGCGCACGTATAGCACCTTGATGCCTGTATAGTTCAGCAGTATCTGTAACAGTTTCCATACTACGATGTTGTGTAGAAATACGCTCCTCTAACTCAGAGAGAAACGATTCCCACGATATCTGATTGTTTACAAAACCCTTAAGAGACATTGCCACTAAATCCTTGTTCGCCTGGAACTGGTGCTGTACCCATGCCTATCTGTCCACCTCCACCGCCAGATGTGTCCTGTACGCCCCCCTGAGGTGTCTGTGGCGCTTGTTGGCCTCCCTCTGGTGCAGGTACACCCTCAGGTGCTTCTGGAGGCTGTGCTGGTTGCTGGAAGCCTTTGAGGATCTCAGCTTGGATAGCAGCGTCTGCCATAGAGTTAGTAACCTTATCAGGATCGAGATCCATAGACTTAGCAATCTCACGTATAATGTAATCCATCTTAGCAAAAGGAGCTAGTACTGGGTTCTGTGCTACCTGTAAGAATTGCATTAAGCGCTGGGATCTTACTTCGTTAGCCATTAAGCTTTCAGTACCTGATGCATGTACTTCTAAGTCACCACGTATTTGTTCATCAAAGTCAAACTGCATGTTGAAAGAGAAGAATGCTTTACCTAGTGGGCGTAGTAAATAGTCATCAACGTTTTTAACTACTGTACGGATAGAACCGTTAGCAGCAGACATAAGCATACTAATACCTGAGGCTGTACGCCCAACGCCTGATACTCCTGTTTGACCATGAGCAAAGCTAGGGAAGCCAGTACTTTCATCTGCTAGTACACGTGCCTTATCAAATAGTTGCATATTCTCTTGAGCAACATTTGGGAACTTAGTACCAAAGATAGCTTGTCCTGGTGCACCCCCAGCCCTGCGGAAGACCTTGCCCGGGTATACAGATAAGTCTTGTCCCGGTGTTAAGTTGGTCTCGTCTACTTCTATAATAAGATTACCAGATAGTGCAGCATTGTCAATAGCCATACGCATAAAGCCATTCATTAATGTCTGTGTATCATCCATATTCTCAGCAATACCTACACCAAAGAAGCTGTAAGGGTTATGCTCGTAAGGAACTGCATAGTAAGGAATACGAGTAGGTTTGAATGGGTTCAGTACAAATCGTAGTACTTCACCATTACATACCCATACGTTACAGTTAACCTCATCTAATTCTTTTAGTTCGCTGGGTATATTAACACCATGCTCTTCAAGTAGTTCAATGTCTACGTAACCCCAGAACTCTAATACTTCCCAACGCTCAGAGGATGGTTGTGTATCATCGTCCTCCATAGTCATTTCCCAGTATTTCTGTATGTAGTCAGGTCCTTTATCTACAGCCAGCTGAACCGAATCAGACATGAAGTAGGGACGACTTCTTAAAGAACGTAATTGTGTACGTGACATCTTATGACGTTCAACAGTATATTCTGCATCATTCATAGACTTAGCTTCTGGGTCTGGGTAGAAGTCCCAAGAAGAAACATGGCTACACTCAGGTACTGTCTTAACTAGAGGATCATACTCACCCTCATCATTCCAGTTAGGATATTCTTTATCTACTGCGAAAGGACCCTTCATAACACCTGTGCCTAGTAGCGCCATCTCAAACGCCATAGAGCGTAAGTGTGTTGATGCACCCGATTCTTGTAGCTGGTCATGGATTTTCTTTTCCATCTTCTTAGCTGCAATCATAGCTGGGTGGAACGATACAGTAGATGGTGTAGTGCCATCACCCTCAATAATCTTATCTGATACAGCTTCTAGCTTACTGTTTAAACCACCCATTCGTGCCTGTAAGTCCATAAGGGTCTCGCCAGGTTTTAGAGAAGTATCACCGTTGAGCAAATAAGAACTAGAAGGTTTATCTTCAGTCACAGGTTTAAGTGCATCACCTGCAGCTTGAGCCTTAGGATCTATATTAATATGTACTGCTTCTGCTACACCATCAGGTAATACAGAAGGGTTAACTGATAGTGGGAACTTGTTGTTACCAAATAGTACATCAACAATTTGACCGTATGCAGCAAGTGTCTTAGTCTTAGTAACCTTAACAAATACGCGAGACTTTTCAGTGTCGGTAAACTGTACATCCTTGCCGTATAAGCCCCTATAGTTTCGGTAAGCTTTTAACCAGCGTTGTTCATCTGAATAACGTGCATCTTCTGCTCGATTGTATCTCTCTTGTACAAAAGCTACTACACTAGATTTTTCTTCAAAGATTTTATCCGTACTGTTTTCTGCAGCTACGACTTCATCTGTTTCAAACATTTCTTCTTGTTCTGCCATTTATTAATACCCGAATGTTGTATCACTAGCTTGAAAGCCTGTGCGTTGTGTTGCTGGGTTGAAATCCCAAATGCTGCTGCGTGGACGTGTCATAACACCATAACGCAAAGCATCGTATAAGTGATCCTCTGCGTGAGTGTCTACATCTTCTGGGTTTCTCTTATCCAGAGGAATGCTTGGTATCTGCGCTATAGTGTTAGTGCAGTTGTTCATAAATACTAATCTAGGCTTCTCAGTAAACTCATCGACTTGTAACCGCCTATGTATTTCGTTTTTACCTGCGACACGCGAACCCCTAGAGCGATCAGATGGTCGCCATCGACAACCCTTCATAATCATTTGCTCAGCTAGTGATGGTCCCGTGTCGCCACGGTTGTGCCACAAAGAAGAGTCTAGCACCCCGTATCTCATACCACCATCTTTTTTCTCTAAGTCTAAAATCATATCAGCTAGATCTGTAGCTGTAACCTTAGAACAATATAGCTCTCTATAAACAATGAGTTGCTCGTCTGGTGCAACAGCAAACCAGATAACTCCTGTATAAGATCCGTAGCCGTAGTCACAAGCTCTAAACTTAGCCCAGCTTTCGGGAACTTCAAAAGCGTCAATGACATGTTTGGTTCTGTCAAACTCTGGGAAAGCGGCTCCATCATTAATATCCCAGTTACCTTCTAAGAGTTGCTTTCTTTGATGCTCTGGAAGAGACAATAGCATTGCTTCATAGTCACCTGCATCAGAAAGATATGGATTGTCAAACAATGATGCAGGTATAAACCTACGTTTGAACAAGGGCTGTCCTGATTTACTGTGTCCCTCAGGGTATGTAATAGTATCCCCTGTTTCAACATTAGTAGCCCAGAACGGCTCATTAGATGGTGCAGGGTCAATAAACATTTTCTTAACCCACTGGTGACCACTACCTCCTGGGTTGGTAGTAGCTCTCATGTACAAACCTAAGTGCTGGGCTGAACTACGTAAACGTGATCTCATGTAGTCCCAAGCGTAGGGACTCGACCATTGTGTAAGTTCGTCAAAGCCTATCCAGTTAAAAGCCTGTCCTTGGTATCTCGTAACGTCTGTGTCTTTATCCAAGTAAGACATCCAGAGTCTACCACCCTTAGGTGAAGTCCACTGTGATTTACGCTCAGACCATTTGATACCAGGTATAGCACGTGGATATAATTCTTGGCTCTTCTGTATTAACTCTCTAAGTTCTTCTGTAGTATGACGTACAAGCAATCCTGAGAAGTTAGGATCGTTTAATCCATGTAGAGGATCAGCCAACATAGCATATGATTTACCTCCACCAGCTGCGCCGCCATATAATACTTCTCTCTCTGATGAACTCAGAAACGAGGTCTGGGGGCCAGGGTTAGGCTTAAACACTATATCTTGTGCTAACTCCTCATCATACGCAGGAGCAACAGCCTGTGCTGGAACAGTATCTCTAGTAGTTTCTATTTGTTCAACTACCTGTACTGGAATCTCTGTAGGCTCCGACACCTTGGGTTTCGAGCTTTTCGATTTCCTCAAGGGTTTCTTCGAGCCACTTGGCAAGCTTGCGTTTAATAGCAGATGCTTTTCTACGTCTTTGCTCAACTTCGATTCTCTTCTTTAGTCCCATATGAGATATATAGCGACCTGTTTCTTTGCTCAGCCATTGTGCTACTGCACGATAACTATAC
>Ga0196887_1000361_pt1 | contig 22457 bp, 25 predicted proteins | sample VirMetDEL_Mar_31_FD_169094 | JGI IMG/M metagenome (GOLD analysis project Ga0196887, IMG submission 169094) | Aqueous microbial communities from the Delaware River and Bay under freshwater to marine salinity gradient to study organic matter... | ecosystem: Environmental > Aquatic > Marine >... | reverse complement strand
TCGCCTGAGCAAACAGCGTGTTATAAAGAGGTAGGTAGACTTGAAGCTATAAAACTTAAGAAGGATAAGGATTGTATGAGAGCCATTATTAAGCACCATCATAGACTATGGACATAGAGAAAGACAAAGTACCTAGTCCGGAAATCGCATAAGGGAACACCGATATAATAATGGTATGATCGATATTAAGTTTAAATGTGATAAGGCTATTAATAAGAAGCTTCGCTTGTTTGATGTAGATAAGCGTAAGCTGGAATTGTTTCTTAACTACCTTGCTAATAGTCTAGTACCTACTCGTAAATATTGGTCTTATGAAGTTGGTATTAAGGGTATTAACTCTCAGAGCTCTTCATACTTCTGGGGCGAAGATGAAATTGAGGTGGGTCTGATATCTTATGCTTGCGATACTAAGCAGAAGAAGAGAGAGTATTTCTTATCGTCTATTGCTCATGAGTTTCGTCATTGGGTGCAGGCCGTGCTACAGAAGGTACCAGAGAAGAAGATTGCCTACTCACTTAAAGATCTTGCAGCTATGAATGATAACTACCTCAAGAACCCATGTGAGCTCGAATGTCATGAATGGGAGAGGCTAATGATTAAATTCGATGAGATGGTATAAATATTATTATGCGAGAAGAAGATAGAAACATTGTTGAATCATACCTTAACCAGTCTGCTATTGGTACAATGCAGCAGCGCAATACTAGTAATGGCAAGTTTAGACCTGGTGATGATGTAGAGAATTCAAACGTTAATCAGTTCGCTGGCTTGATCGGCAGAGGTAAAGCTAATGCAGGTGGTATAATGTCAGCAGTTGATCTTGCTTCTGATAATGAAGGTGAGGTATATGGCTATATTGATCTCAAGCATGAAGATACTATTAACACTCCTTTTAACCCGTCAATACTAATATCAGGCTATGGCCGAATGGACCTTGAAACATTAACGGCTAACATACGCAAAGATCTAGCTGATCTGTCAGAGGCACCTATCGTCACTATCACTGCTAAGGTTGCAGATTCAAATTCAGTACTTGTGCATAAGGTAAAGGCGCTTGATCAAGTTATACAGCAAATGGCTACTCCTCAATATAAGCGTAAGATTACACTTGCAAAGCGCGATTAGTAGCATATAATTGTGTATGCAACACTATCAAGGCAAGGTCCATATCGATTGGAAAGACATTGATCAATCTATAGAAGGTATTTTAAAGGAGTTACCTCTAGAGAAGTTCGATACAATTCTCGGCTTAGCACGTGGTGGTATGATACCTGCTACGATCTTAGCTTATAAGACTAAGTGTCACAACCTACAGCAGCTCGGAGTACGTACCCGTGATGTAGATAATATTCAATACTATGGCGCGCCTACATTAGCAGGTAATGTTCTTATTGTTGATGATATTAATGATTCAGGTCTTACATTTGCCTCTGTAAAGGATTACGTTCGACATCATTTCGATCATGACGAAATTAAAACAATAACATATGCATCTCTTATCAGGCGATCGAGTAGTTCATTCAGTGAAGATAATACAGGTCTTGTTGCTGATAATGATTCATGGTATGTCTTCCCCTGGGACTAAATAATTGATTAAATAATTAAGTGAAAGCACGTCCATACTATTTTGAGATTAAAGACATGGTCGCGCAGTTTGTAGCTGCGTTTGACGATATCGTTATAGGTAGGTTCAATAAAGATCGAGAAGAAGAGGACCGTATTAACGTTAGGTACTTGTATGCACCTAAGCAGCGTGTAATGCATGATATTGTTAACTTAAATAAAACAATCACTATACCTGCAGTAGCAGTTTCTGTAGGTAGTGTAACTAGAGACGCAACACGAGTATTTAACAAGATAGATGGCTTCTATTATGGCGCGAATGCTGAGGGCTCTAAGGCTGGTCAGATGTACTCACGCCACGTTAAAACACCTATACCTATTAATTTAGAGCTTAACGTATCCATTTTAGCACGGTATCAGACTGATGTAGACCAGATACTATCTAACTTCGTACCATTTTGTAATCCATATGTCATTATATCTTGGTACCTACCTAAAGCATTTAACATGGCCGTCGACCAGGAGATTAGATCCGAAGTACTATGGAATGGTAGTGTATCGATGAACTACCCTGTTGAGCTAACAGGTACACAAAAAGCTCGTGTTACAGCAGATACAACCTTTACTGTCAAAGGGTGGTTATTCAAAGATGACGACCAACCAGCTGGAAATATATTTTATGTAGATCAGAACTTTGTAGCAGAGGATGTTATTACAGAGTATGAATCAATGACCGGTGCTGAAATATCAGGTCACTTAACAGAGTCATTTGAAACATCTGCTTCTCCATACGTTACAGGTCTGTTCGTTAACGGAGTTAGATTAGAAGATCCGATCGTATATGACACTACGCCATCCAATGATCTTGATATTAAGCTTCAAGGCATGAGATTTAACTTACTTGATGGATTAGTATTATCAGCATCAGATACCAGCTCTCTAACAAGCGTCGATGTATTTGATCAGTTCACAAGACAAGGAGCTGTATCTGGTCAGTCTATTGACTATACAGTTAATAGTGAGAACTCTATATCTGTGACACTGCCTGTATCAGATGACTTTACAGGTACCTTTGCATTTGTGCCATATAATAGTGCTGGTTGGGACACATCAGTTAACTCATACCTATCTGCAACAGCGCCAGAAGGTGAGGATGGTAGGGGCGATAAGCCAATATATATAGAATTCCTCTAGTAGGTCCTTTATAATCGTAAAAACAATATTAAATAATTAAGACTATGGCGGATAACGAAAAGAAATCATTTTTTAACTCTAACTTCATGAAGAGTGTAGCTAGTAGATTACCTTATCAGACGCCTAATGCGGAAGATCTTATTGGTAACCTAAACCCGAAGTATACAGAGTTTCAAAATACTGGTGTAAGAAGAACTGAAGCACTAGCTGATCAGTCTGTATTCTATAATAATGACTATAATAGTGTTGCAGCGGGTCAGGTCAGTAAAGAAGGTCAATATGCCGAGCTAGTATATGCTAACATTGAAGAGAATAAGTCAGGTAGATTACGTGACTATCGAATTATGGCGTCATTCGCTGAAATCTCTGATGCACTCGATGAGATATGTGACCAAGTTATTAACATTGACGCTAATGGTGACATTGTTAAACTAAAACTACGCAATACAGATTTAAAAGAAGAAGATCAGCTTATTATTGAGAAGGAGTTTGAAAAGTATATCGACTATTTTGCTCTAGAGAGAAAAGGATTTGAGTACTTTAGACAGATGCTATGTGAAGGTGAAGTATTCTTCGAGCATATTATTCATAAGGAGTATACGAAGGAAGGTATATTAGGTATCGTACAGCTGCCGTCAGATCTTATCGACTCTGTATATGACAATATTCAGAATATGCTCATTAAAGGCTATATTTTACGAAAGCCAGTCTTTGACCCTAACAAGCCTGATAAGGTTGATAAGATGGAGTTTGTGCCGATGGATACTAATCAGGTAACATATGTACATTCTGGTATATGGAACCAAGACAAGTCGTTCCGACTACCATTTATCGAGAACTCTAGAAGAGCTTATAGGCAGTTGTCACTTGTTGAAGATAGTATTGTAATTTACCGCCTAGTAAGAGCACCTGAGAGACTTGTATTCAACGTTGATGTAGGTAATATGGCACCTCCTAAAGCAGAAGCGTATCTTAGAAAGCTTATTCAGCAATACTGGTCAAAGAAAACGTTCGATGTTAACCAGGAAGGTGCAGTTCAGAAGTTTAACCCGCAATCAATGCTCGATTCCTTCTGGTTCGCTAAGAGAGCCGGTTCTGACGGTACATCTGTTACACAGCTACAAGGTGGTGCTAACTTAGGTGAGCTAGCAGATCTAATGTACTTTGTTAATAAGCTCTATAAATCTTTAAAGGTACCGACGAACAGGCTTAATCCAGAGTCTGGAGTTTCAGATGGTCAGGAGATACTACGCGACGAACTTAAGTTCGCAAAGTTTATTATTAGATTGCAGCAGCAATTTGCTTCCGGACTTAAGAATGGCTTCTTGACACATCTAGAGCTTAAAGGTGCTAAGCAAAAATATGGCATTAAGGAGCAGAATATACATCTCGAATTTAATGTACCTACAAACTTCTTTGAATTAAGAGAGAATCAGAAGCTCGAGCTGAAAGCTACTAACTATAATAACTTAGTAGCTAATGAGTTTATCTCTGCCACCTACGGTCAGAAGAAGTATCTCGGATGGAATGAGAATGATATTAAAGCTAATAGAGAACTATTGCGCAAGGACGCTGAGTTTCAATGGGAGCTGCAGCAGATAGCTGGTGGTGGTCCAAACTGGAAGGACGAATTACAGATCGACGCCGGTATGGGTGATGAAGTACCTGGGATGCAGAGCGGTACACCAGCTGGTATAGCACCTGATTTTGGTGGAGCACCAGCTGATACTGGTGGTGAAGCTGATACTGGTGGAGAAGTCGAAGGTGCAGCTGAAGGCGGCGACGCAGGCGGTGATGCTGGTCCAGTAGAGCCTGCTGTTTAGATAAGGTTAAGTGCTCTAGAGAGACACTAATACCGCAGGAGATATATTTATCTATGTAACACGTGTTAAATGCTTGTGTATGTAACTAAATATTATTAATGGCAAAGTGCGATATAAAACCAGTCTCAGCATTTCAGAGTACAAATCTTAGTAGTAAGATCAATACTTTTAATGAACTGAGTGATAGGATTCTTAATACATTAGGTTATCCCTTTATTAATATAGAGATTCATCGTGATAGTCTCTATACTAATATTCAGATTGCTGTTGAGATGTTTACTAAGTTCGCCGGCTACACTCAAGAGTATCTTCTATTTGATAGTGATTTGTATGTACTCAACCAAGGCATCAAATTAGATCACCTCTTTACAATTAATACGATGGATACGTTTGGTCAAGAGTATTTAGATGGTGTAAAATCACCAGACTTTACTAATAGAATTGAAAATAAATCGACTAACGCTACATATATAGCTGCATCAGCTATACCATCATCAGAATTTACTACTAGTAGTGCGCTTTCAACCGTCTTTACGAGTGGTAACAACTTATCCGCAAATGATATTGTCGATGGTACAATATATGATAAGATTCTTGAGGACTTACCAGCGCTCAGTAGCTCATTTATAGTACAACCGGTTAAGTCCTTTAGTATATTAGGCTCTGCATCAGGAGCTGATTCCCCTAATGTTGATACATCGTATTTTAATAGCTACGATTACGATGTGATGGATTACAGAAAAGTTATAGCTGTCCAGGACTTTGAGGAAGGTACATCATCAGGTGTCAATCAGCTGTTTACTATTGAGCAGACAATGGCTCAGCAAACATACTTCAGTTACGCTATGGGCAGCTACGGGTTTGATTTGATTAGCTGGTATGTTCTTAAGGATTGGATGGAGATGCGAGAGAAGCTACTAGCTACAAAACGTAGCTATACATTCGATGATCGTACTCAGATGTTGCGGATGTACCCTCAGCCGAGATCCGGTGGTGGTTCGGCTAGTAGATTCTACGGTGTTGTCATGTGCTCTGTCGAGAGACCGGTAAGAGATATAATTAAAGAGCACTGGGTATACCAATACTCATTGGCGCTAACTAAAATTACGGTTGCAAATATTCGAGGTAAGTATGGGACAGTAACCTTATTTGGAGGTGGTAGTTTAAACTCTTCTGATCTTATGACACAGGGATTAGCAGAGAAAGCTAGTTTAGAGACTATGTTATATGAAGGTGCACCTGGTTTAGGTGACAGTGATCCGCCTATGTTCTTTGTAGGTTAATGAGTAACGAAGCTGGTTATAACTACCTGGACACCTCATATACAGGTACTAGTGCAGCCTATCTATCTGGTATAGGTGATAGTGATCCTTTTAACGTCTTTAGAATTATTGGAGATAGTGATAGAGGTGTCGCTAAGTCTACTACAGCAGGTGAACCAGGTCCGTTTTTTTAAGGAATGAAGAAGAAAAAATATAGGCAGGGTGTATATAAGCCTATTAATAGAAAGAAGTATGACGGGGGTAAGGACCCTGTTTATAGATCTAGTTGGGAGTTAAAATTTTTTAAGTGGGCTGATTCTAATAGCAGGGTACTTAAATGGGGTAGTGAGAGTATCATTGTACCGTATGTGAGCCCATTAGATAAAAGAGTGCATAGGTATTTTGTTGATAACTATATAGTGTTTCTTAATAGAGATAATAAACCTAAGAAGTATCTTATTGAAATAAAACCTAGTGGCTCTGTAGCTAGACCAACAACAACAAAGGCAAAAAAGAAAACTACGCTGATATACGAGCAACGAACTTGGGTAGTAAATCAGGCGAAATGGGAGGCGGCTAAAAGGTGGGCTGATCAAAAGGGGTATGAATTTCTTATTTTAACTGAGAAAGAATTAGGTATACGTTAAGTTTACTAGAATTCTTACTTTTAATGTAGAAAAAGAGTGCGCGTACTATAAATAATTGGTATATGGGATTGAATCTAATAGTCGAAACACCAGCTCCTCGCGAGTCCTTCGAATATGTCGTTGAAGAAGGCTCTACTAAAGGCAAGCAGAGTCTCTTTATTAAAGGCCCGTATATGATGGCCGAAGACGTAAATCGTAACAAGCGTATATACTCTCTTAATGAGATGAGAGACGAAGTTTCACGCTACGAAGAAGAAATGGTCAAGCCTGGTAGGGCAATGGGAGAGCTTAATCACCCTTCAACTGCTGATGTAGATTTAGAAAGAGCTTGTCATATTGTAACTGAGATGTCTCAGGATGGTAATGTATTCTATGGTAAGAGTAAAGTACTATCAACACCAACAGGCCTAATTGTAAGAAGCCTTATTAATGATGGTGTAAGGGTTGGTATGAGCTCTAGAGCATTAGGTCAACTAATACCTGAAAGTAATCGCGACGGTGTTAACCGTGTAAAAGATTTTAAATTAGTAGCAATCGACTGTGTTGCTGATCCTTCCTTCCCAAAAGCTTTTGTTAATGGTATTCTAGAAAGCAAGCAATATGTACTCAATCAGTACGGACAGTTTGAGGAGGCATACGATGATTTCGAAAAGACTATCTCAACTATGCCCCTCAAGAACACAGATGCGTTTTTGAGAGAGAATATGCTAAAATTTATCAAAGGTCTATAAAATATTATGAGTCAACAGAATATTAAGAAGGAAATCGTCAAATTTATCGATAAGGTCATTAATAAGGACTATAAGAACGCTGATTCTCATTTAAATAAGGCAATAAGCGGGAAAATTAAGACTAAAATGATAAATAATAATACAACAATCTTTTAACCTATGCAAAAAATTTCCGACATCTTAAGAGAAGCAACAAACGGTCAAGTCGACGAAGTCGTCTTAACTGATATTGAAAATGCATTCAATTCCCGCTTAGAAGAAAAAGCTAAGCTACACGTTGATAAAGCCCTGCTTGAGCAGGACGAGCTTTACTCAACTAAACTTGAGCAACTCTTAGAAGCTATTGACGCAGATCATTCTGCTAAATTAGAAAAGGTTGTTAAAGCTATCGATAATGATAGAGTATCAAAGCTTAAGGCTGTTGTTACCAAGTATGAAAATACCTTAAATGAGGATGCCGAAGTATTCAAGGCTCAATTGGTTGAGTCCATTTCCGAATACCTCGATGCATTCTTAGAAGAATCTGTACCAACTGCTGAAATTAAAGAAGCAGTTAAAAACAAGAAAGCAATTACTGTACTAGAGGGCTTACGTAAGCACTTAGCAGTAGATAGCGCTCTAGAGAAGCAAAGCATTAAAGATGCTGTTTCAGATGGTAAGAGTCAAATTAATGAAGCCAATTCAAGGCTTGAGTCTGCACTTCAAGAGAAAGATGCTGTAATAGAAGAACTTAATGATATTAAGTCTAATCTTCTTATTGAACAGAAAACATCTAGGCTCGACGAAAGAACAAGTAAGTTTGTTAAGAAGATGCTCAATGGTAAGTCTTATGACTATATCGCTGAGAACTTTGACTACACACTGAAGCTATTCGGTAAAAAAGAAGAGAGCAGGCTTGAGAGCCTGAAAACAGAAGCTTTGAAGGATACTTCCAAGTCAGATGTACTGCAGGAGCAGGTAGTTGTTGAATCAGCTGCTGCTGCTAGCCCGTACATGTCTGAGCTTAGTAAGTACTAATTCTTTCTCCTGTAGATGTTATCTCATGAGTTACCTGGCATGTATGTTTTATAAATGCATGCCTTGGGGTCGAAACAAAAAACTTTATATACATTATGTATATAATTTAACGAAAGGAAATTAAAACTATTATGAATTCAATCCGCCCATCACAGGCTTATATTGACGAATCTAGAGCAGCTTCCCTCTTAGAAAAATGGGCTCCAGTATTGGACTATTCTTCTAAGTCAGTTGCACCCATCGAAGACAGTCACACTCGACTGAACACAGCAATGCTATTGGAAAACCAAGAAGCATGGTGTATTCAAGAGAATGGACCTAACTACGCACCAACCAACGGTAACGTTGCTGGCGCCGGTGGTTCCGTCGGAACCGGACAGACCACTGGTCGTTCTGCGTTTGGTACCCCTGGTACCGACGAGTACGCCCAAGGTGACTTCCGTCTCCCGAAGATCTTGATTCCAATGATTAGACGAACTTTCCCCGAGTTAATCACTAACGAGATTGTTGGTGTGCAGCCAATGGCTGGTCCAGTCGGACTTGCATTTGCTCTTCGCTATCGCTATTCAGGGGAAACCCTTGGTACTGGTATCGACGGCAAACCCGACAGCCCAGTCGCAGGTGGTAACACTCCTACTGGTCAGGCTGGAATCCTTGCGGATGCCGCTGGTCAAGAGGCAGGTTACAACTACTTGCAAACTGCATACACTGGTACATCCGCTGCGTATCTTTCTGGTACAGGTGACTCTGCGTACAACGTAGATAACCTTATCTCAGAGAGAGACAAGGGTGTAGCTGCTATTCTCAAGAACTTCGAAGTAACTGGAAATATTCCATCCTTTGAAGTATCCTTCGAGAAGACAGCAGTAGAAGCTGGAACTAGACGCCTAGGCGCGCGCTGGTCAGTTGAACTTGAACAGGACCTTAAAAACATGAATGGTATCGATATCGATACTGAATTAACGAACGCTATGTCGTACGAAATTCAGGCCGAGATCGACCGTGAAATGTTGGTCCGTATGATTCAGGTTTCACTGGACGCGGGCGAGGGTCCTGGTTACTCCATCTGGAGTCCTGCTTCCGCCGACGGTCGTTGGTTAGTAGAACGTAATCGTGATTTCTATCAAAGATTAATCATCGAAGCGAACCGCATTGCTGTACGTAACCGTCGTGGCGCTGCAAACTTTATTGTTGCAACACCACGCGTATGCGCCATCCTTGAGATGCTCCCTGAATTCCAGTGGGCACCTGTACAAGGTAACGTAAACACACAGCCTGTCGGAGTAGCTAAGATCGGTAATCTTGGTGGACGTTTCAATGTATACCGTGATACTAGAACAGATGGTAACAACATCGATGCAGTTAATGCAGAGAAGCCTGAGTACGCCCTATTGGGTTACAAGGGACCTGAGTTCTATGACACTGGTATTATCTATTGTCCGTACATCCCGGTTATGGTTCAGCGCACCATTGGTCCTAATGACTTCGCACCACGTGTAGGCTTGCTTACACGTTACGGCGTAGTTGATAATATCTTTGGAGCTAACCTCTACTACCACACTATTCTCGTTACTGGACTTGGGGTCTCATTTACACCTGCTTCAAACAGCGTGTACTTCTAAGACTTAGACAGTATAAGATAAACAAACTTAAGGGTATCGGCTTTCGCCGATACCCTTTTTTTATGTTAATATGTATTATTAAGCTTACTGCTTAGACGTTTTAATATGTACTCTCTGCGGATCAATCAAGGTATCAGCTACGTGAACTAATACGTTTTTATCTGACGCTCTAACAGGGTTAATATCAATACCACCTCTGCGTGCATAGAGACACATAACACCTAACTCAGTAGGTTCAAATGCCTTCATCAGCCGCTGGTAGATACATTCGCAGATCTCTTCATGGAAGTGACACTCGTCTCTAAAGGAGATAATATACTTCAATAGAGCTGCCTTATCAACTGCATGCTTGGACTTCATATGAATCATTACATCACCCCAGTCAGGTTGAGACGTTACTCGGCAGTTACTCTTAAGCAACGCTGAGTGATACTTAACTTCAACGTCTGTATCACCTGACGTCTTACCCTCTTCTAGGAGCTCAGGCGTCTCGTTATATACAGTATATTCAATATCCTTATCACATACCTGATCTTCGAGCGTGTCATACTTATCCAACGACCATTGTTGATGAGCAGATACATCGTACTGATCGACGGCTGCCGGGTCGAAGAAGTTAACAGCTACATCAGTCTCGAGCAGCTGACTAAGATCTTCACTAACTTTAGATTCGAACTGCGCTACTGCTCCATCTTGACTACCTTCAAACTGCGTCATATTAAAGGAGTTAAGGTATAGTTTAATACTCTTACTCTCGACGATATATGTGCTATTGCAATCATATACAATCTTTACAACACCGGTTACAGGTCGTCCGTTACTCAGAAGAAAGGAACACTCATACGCATTCCACGTATCATAACCGACGAAGGGTAAATCACCCTCTACAATACCTAGGTATCCTCTATTATTTGATCTAGGCTCCTTAACAAGCAATTCAGGGTCATATTGACTCTTATACTGCGATGTCTGTCCTAAGTGCTTACTAATTCTGCTATTATCTAGTTCTTTATTTGCCATAATTTTCTATCTCATTATATACTACTTTCATACGATTTTCAACTGATCCTTTCAATCTAACTACCTTAGTTGAGGTCTCTGTTGAAGCTAAAACCCTCTCAAATATATCTACAATATTGTTTCTAAACTCTACGTCGATGCTTCTCTCCCCGTCGTCAACCAATGGGATGTCAGGTTCAGTGTAGAATATAACGTCCATCTTATCAACAAGCTTACGATATAGATACGACGCATACTCCATTACATCTGCACCTACCTTACCACTGCAATGCAGGTACCTCGTATACACCAAGCCATCCAATATACATCTATCTAAAATAACATCCTTATCTTTATATGTAAGATAATTATGCATATGTCGATTTAGAATAGCTAACTGCGTAAACTCGTCACCATCCTCATTAATAGAGAGATCATATGCCTTCTTAACCCACCTGGTTACCTCAGGTTCAAATTCATATGACTTGAACTTTGCATCACCCCTACATCTCTCTAGAAGAGTAGACTTACCTGTACTTTGTGCTCCTGTAAAACTAACTATCATTTTATTGTATAATTGACTTAAATTGCATAACGTTATAGTAGATAGACTCCTTCTGAGTATCAGTTACTTCGTGATCGATAAGATCAGCTAACTTAATAGAAGGCTTATCCGTTAACCCTAGATTACCATTATATCGTAGTTCCTTAATACCTGCTACAACCGGATTAGAAGTATCAATCGTTCTAATATTCTTAATATCGCTGTAATGACCAAACTCTGAAGCTAGTGAACACCCAAGCAAGTGATGAGGTTTCTGCCAATTCCAGATACCATCGTTGATAAGGTCTCTAATAAACTTCTGCCTACCCGTAGACCAACGCTCTAGTTCCGTACCACCTCTACCTGTTGCGATATAATAGCTATAATCAAAGCTGATTGCGATATAGTCGGCATGCCTAGACATATACTGATAACACTCAGCAAGCTCATCATATGTACGACCTTGTACGACGCCTATTTTTAGACCAGGTAAATCACTATACTCTTTCGTAAACTTAGAGAAGTCTACCATTGTCTGATAACCGTCTTCAAGTACATCAGGTACAATATAGTATGTAGGTCGTAACTCTTTAACATACTCAGCAAATTTAACACTATCGAACGCTTCACCTAATTCAAAGATACTGTTATCTAGTAGAACTTCTCTACCGCAGGCTATAGAGCGCTTAAAGAACTTCAGGTAATCCGGGTAGGTTTCAAATAAATGTACAAGAGCGTAATCGTAATCGTTATAAGTAATTGACTCCTCGAGCATAGATAGAGGAGTTTCGTGGGATATCATTTTCGTCATATACCTATTATAACGGCTAAACCGCGTATATCAAGTAAATAATTATATGGCTTTTAGTATACCTGATATTCCAGTTCCAGAAATTCCAAGTCTTTGTAACGCTTTACCAATTGACGATATAGCTGCAAAACTTACTGATGCGTTACCTTCACAGTTAGCTGGATTGTCTCCCGATATTAAAGATTTTAAGGTCGATTCAGCTATAGCTTCTATAGCACCAGATATGGAAGCTCTCGTAGGCGATACTGTTAATAATTACAGAGATAAGCTAACTGGACTGTTACCTGAAGTACCTGACTTCAGCGAGATTCAAAGTGCCGCAACAAATGTACTTAACGGTGAGATTCCAGATTTAGGCCAAATAAAAGCGCTAGCCTCAGCAGCTATTTTTGATAAGTTACCTGATGTAGCAAAAGACGCGTTAGGTGCTGTAAATGCTCTAAAAGACCAGAAGTTAGACCTACGAATTGCAGCTACTGATTTTCTAAAACAGCAAAAAGAATGTGTAACTGCTGATATAACCAAGGGCGCGGAAACTGCTTCATCATTCGGAGACATGCTCGGCGACGTTACTACTAATGTTAGTCAGCTTGCAAATACAGATCTACGCGACTTTAGTGTAGATGTATCATCACTAGATTCGGCTAAAAGTTTAATATCAGGAGACGTATTGGCAAAAGCCGCTGCAGCATTAAAGGCTGGTGTAACAGTCGCTGAGAGAAAAGAAGCTACATCTGCCGTTTTACAGAATGTATTAGCCAGGGTACCTAGTAAGGGCATTGGGGTCGGTGGCTCATCAATACCTGGGGTGACCACTACAGGAGTACCAAGCTTACCAACAAGTATACCCGGAGTCACTACCACAGGCGCGTCAAGTATATCTCCTACCGGTAGTCAAAGTACCTCGCCTACACCGCTTTTAACAGCTGCTGCATATAAATTAATACTAGACTTTGAAGTGGGTGGTGGGGCTAGTTATTATAACGCTAGGCTTAGCCGACCTACTTGGCCAGGTGTACAGTCTGGCGTTACAATTGGCGTTGGTTACGACTTAGGTTATTATAGTAAGAGTGCTTTTGCACTAGACTGGCGCGACAAGCTGGATCCAGGTGATTTCGCGCGTCTAGAACGTACCGTAGGTCTTAAAAAAGGAGCTGCGCAAGCTGCGATTTCTTCAGTAAAAGATATAGTCATACCATGGGCCGCGGCCGAGCAAGTGTATATTAACAATACTGTACCCGTACAGGTTAATAAAACAAAGCGTGCGTTCCCTCGCGCGATTGAAACCACAATGGGGCCAGGTAAATTAAATGCTGATGCGTTCGGTGCACTGGTATCACTGGTGTTTAATCGTGGAGGATCACTTAAGAAAAACAAGTCTGGCTCTAGACAAGAGATGAGAAATATTCATGACGCCCTCTTAGGTAATATACCTGTAACAGATATATACGATTATATATCTACCCAGCTTTCAGATATGAAGAGAATATGGCCTTCGACGACTGGTTTGCAGAGGAGAAGAGATGCTGAAGCAGCGCTAGTGCTCTCAGCTAAACCGTAAACTATAGCAATGTAACTACTTTCTTTTAAATATTAATATGGAGGAAAAGGATGAGAAAAAGAAGTTCGGTAACTACCTTGGTATCGTTATACAGAATAACGATCCAGATCAGTATGGTAGAGTTAAGGTCTTTATACCGCACCTTACACCTCTTTCAGACCCCTCATGGCTTGATGGTCAGGCAGATAGGAGCATCGATAGTATTTTAGGTGATAATGTAAATGGTGATACTTCTCCTATATTAAACGAATTAAAGCAAATCTTACCGTGGGCTGAATATGCTGGTCCACTAGTAGGTGAGAGTGCTACCGGTAGGTTTAATAACTATAATGAGACAGGTACTAAGTCATATTCTAATTTCCTCGACACTATAACACAGGGCACTTCTGGCGCTGATGGGAATGCACCACACTCTCTATACGACGAAGAGATTACCTTTAGCGATGCTTTCAATACAGCGGAGTTCTACGCAAATAGACCTAACCCGTTAGCATATAATTATACCCCCAATGCTTATAATAATGCTGCTAGAGGCTCTTTTTCTATACCTAGTGTAGGTGCACATGTATGGGTATTTTTTAGAGAAGGTAATATACAATTTCCTGTATATTTCGCCAGCAGTTATGGTCAAGAGGACTGGGCTGGTATTTTCGGCGATAAGGGAGTTAATGATTACCCAGGCACTTATGAAAATAGATCTGCTGGTACGACGGATGATAATGCAGATGCAAATACATATAGAAATAAATATGTAATTAACCAAAAAGGTGGTAATCTAGAATTTGTAAATACTGACTTAGGTGAAAAGGTAGTGTTAGGTCAATACTCAGGCTCGCATTATGAGATGAATAACCAAGCTACAATCGAGTTAGCAACAGCAAATAAAAATACTCTTGTAGCTAATGATTACTACGAAACCGTCAACGGGTTTAGAAACGAGTTTACTCAGAAAGATTTTGACGAAATAGTCTTAAGAGACAAATATAAGAAAGTTGGTAACTTAGACAGAGCCTCATTTCAGGAATGGAAAGATATTGTTGGTCCTATTCAGGAGTTTAAGCAGCTTTTCGAGATAAAGAGGACAGGTAATAACGATGTCAGAAGCCCGGATGGTTTTGTTACATTGAGTCGAAACAGTGATCTACAAGAGCAGTCAGGTACATTCGGAGCTAACCCGGCAGGTACAGAGGTAATTCCTACATTAGCTGGTGATTCAAGCTCCGCTCCGGGTGATCTAGGTACATACATTAATGACCAAAGTGTCGTTATATTAGACGGTACAGCATCCGGTCCATCAGGTGCATCTCCTTCTGTCCCGGAGCCGAGCCCATCAACAGAAGGCGGTACATGGGAGATAGACGAGAGGAAAGATCAATTAAAGGAAATTCTCGATGCTAACATAGAACAGCTAACTAGTATCGAGCAAGGATTAGGTATTGGTGGTAGTGAGATTATTAGTATCACTAAAAATAAGGTAGAAAATATCGGGCTTGAAATGAATGATTTCGGTAGTATTAGATATGATCCTATCGGTAAATTTACTAGCAGTGAGATAAAATCGTCTGGAGGTACTGTATATGTGGATGGTGAAGGCTCTCCTCTCGTTGAGTATGTACATGTACAAGACTTACCTGGAGGTACATCTACTCTTAATGTTGCTAATAGATACAATGTTATCGTAGGTGCAGGTGGTTTAAACCTAAAGTCTTACGGACCTACTAATGTTGTAGGTACCATTACGAATGTAACCGGTGAACAAGTTAATGTCGGTTCTTCTAATGAGGTTAATATCGACGGTAAGGTAGTTAATATCTCGGCTGATATACTTAGATTAAGAAATAAGAGACAGCGACAGATTTTAGTCGATGGTAGTTTAGGTGTATCCAAAAACGTTCTTATAGGCGGTGGTATGCTCGTTGAGGGTGAAACGTACCTACAACATGTAACTGCTCCTAGGGAGTATCAACTAACAGAACTTACAGGAGCCAGGTTAATACCCGGTTCTACCTACACGGCATCATTCAATGGTAGTATAAACGAAAGCGGAGGTACATGGTCAGGTACTATTACGGTTAATAGTAGCGATCAGATCGTCGCTGATCATAACCATGCTTTTGCTAATCTACCTCTAACGCTTAAAGATACGAATAATGCTGTCAGGGAAGCTGCTACATCGCTAAATGGCGACGCGGGTCGATCAGCTGCCTCTCCGAGATCGAATGGTCAAAAATAGTTTTTAAAAAAATAGTTTTTTCTATGTAATAGTTATAAGGGCAACTTAAATACTAACATGATAACTCCCCGTAGTTCCCTAAAGAACTTTTTTGATGGATTTCACTTTTCAACGTTTATCATCGCGTTGGTAGCTGCGACCGCAGCTCTATGGCTTAACAGTCAGTATGTGAGTAATGAGGTATATGCTAAAAATAGACAAATATTACTTTTAAAAGTTGAAAATCTAGAAAAAGAGACCGAGTCAATACGGTTTCTAGTAGGCTCAAACCGGGACCGGCTTCAGGAGTTAGCAGCAGTAGTCATTAAAATTGAAAGTCTCATATCTAAACTAATTTCTGACGATGGTGAGATTATACTCTCAAGGGAGATGAAACAACTAGAAGTTGATATTGCTGAGATTAGGAGAGATATTAGCTACATAAAGGCCTCGGAGAGGTCTATAAAGGAAGATATTAGTGCCATAAGACATAATCAAAAATAATTAATAATACGCGACCTCGAAACACCCGGTATTAAAATTGCCCACCATCCAACCCTAGTTTAATATTTTATATGTTCTCCCTGCTTAGTTTTATTTAGGCACGTGCAGTACACTTTTTATATATAAACATAAAAAAAATGTCCCTTTCAGCTGAAAGGGACATTTTTTTGTTTTGGTTAGGTTAGAATTTAAACGAAACACCTGCCTGGATAGATGAGTCGAAGTCTTCACTTGAAGCAAATGTGGTAGCATCATATACTACGTCATCATTATCAAGCCAGTTAAACTGTACATAGACATGAGCTGTTTCATTAATGATAGTTTCTACTCGAGTATACAGTTGAATGTATTGAAAGCTGTCATCGAGACCATAACTCTTACCGGTCTCGCCGCCGAGAATGAGATCAAAGTATTCAGATGTAAACCTCTTAGAGATGTTTAGAGCGGGTGTATAAATCATCTGAGTCGAGTAATCAATTGTACCGCTTCCATCCTCTACGTTTAGAGAGAGGATAGCGTCAACGAAGTTGAAGGGAGATACCTTGTACTGGCCTTCGAGTTCAAAGGTAAAATCTGAACCTTCAGTTTTATGAGCTACTAAACGGGTATCGATATCACCGATTGGTGTATTGAATACTGTACCTAGGGATGCGTGAAGCTGGTCTCTGTCGTCTTCTACGAGCTCAACACTACCAACAATACTAAGATTACGAAGCGTACCAACCTCAGACGAAGCCTTAAGGTATGCGGCGTCTGTGGCGTCTACTTGCCCTCGGTGGATACGTTGCTCGTAGTAGCCGAACTCGACTGCATTCTGATCTTTAGTATTCTGTACACCTTGACCATTTACAACAGTAGCTGCAAGCAATGAAAGGATAGCGGTTTTAATTGTATTTTTCATATTCATATACGGTTATTATAACGTATAGAATTATTAAATCAACTTCTTTTATAGTTCAAATTCATCAAAATCAGATGAATCAATCTCAGTATCTCTTGCACCGATCTTATAAGAACTAATTTCAGTCTCCTGAGGAGCAACCTGTACTTTTGAACTATCTGTAAAACTGTTTAACCAGCCTCCAATAGGGTTAGTAGGCGCATCAAATATCTTGTCATACCCAAGAGACTTGAGTCTATTGTTAGCTAACCATTCAATGTAACCACCTAGCATGTCAGCGTTTAACCCTAGGAGAGACCCTTTAGAGAAGAGGTATTCAGCCCATTTCTTTTCGTTCGCGACAGCGAGGCGATACATATCATAGACCTTCTGCTCATTGTCTTTAACAATATCCTGGAAACCTTCATCCGGATTATCACGCCAGTTTTTCATAATATTCTGTGTAATAGCAGTATGTAGATTCTCATCACGTGCAATCAGACCGACGATCTTCGACGTACCTTCCATCTTACCTTTATAGCCGAAGAAGAACGAGCATGCGAAAGAGGTATAGAAGGCTAATCCTTCAGTAATCTGAGTACTTAGTACAGAATTAAAAATTCGTTGCTTCATACAACCACCGTCATCGCCTAGTAGAGTGTTATATGCGCTGCTAATTTCATTCGCTCTTTTAACAATCTCCTTATCTTCAAGAATAGAATCAAAGAACTGTGTAGCATCCTTGGCGATATTCTGTAGTACATATGTATATGAATAACTATGGATAGTTTCAAATCTCGCCCAAGAAGTCATACAGATTTCTAGCTCTGGGTTAGATACATAGTTCTTAATATTATGAATACTTCTGGAGAGCATACTATCAGTCATAGTCTGCCATTTAAGATTACTATTAAAGATAAATCTCTCTGTATCCGTTAGATTTTCGTAGTCATTACGGTCTTTCGTTAAAGATACTTCTTCTGGTAGCCAGTGAAATTCTTCCTGCTTTCTCCATAGCTCGAAGAACTTCGGGTACTTAAACCTATCATACCTCTGTAGAGATAGATCTTCGCCTAGAAACATAGGCTCTTTTGTTGTATCGATATTTTTTGTATTTAGAACAGTCTTCATGTTAATTATATTATATTAGTGTTACTTATTTATATTGCACAAGCTCCAGATTCACAACCGTCATCGACTGCATCCTCACCTGAGCTTTGCTTATCACCATCATCTGTATTTAGGTAATAGCCAGTACGCCAACCTAGTTTATACGCTAATAATAACTCTTTGATTACCTTAGAATCTGGTAACGCTCCACCTTCGTAATGAGCATAGTTATAATATACATTAGCACTAATACTCATGTCGACCCACTTCTGTAACGCTCCTACGATCTTAATAAGACCCTCATTACTCTTCATATCATATGCTAGAGTATACTTGCTCTTATATGAAGAGTAGTTAGGTACAATAACAGGTAGCGTTCTCGCTTTAGATTTCTTATATGTTATATAAGATCTAACAGGCTCAATACCATTAGTAGAGCATTGAATAACCGAAGAGCTCTCGCAAGGCATAATAGCAGATACTGTACTATGTCTCAATCCAAACTCCTTAATTCTTGCTCTTAGAGCTTCCCAGTCCATAGAATTCTCTCTCGTCACATACTCGTCGATCTCTTTCTTATACGTATCAATCGGTAACCAGCCCTTTGAGTACTTAGTCTCATTAAACTTAGCGCATGCTCCTCTTTCTTCTGCAAGACTACATGACGCGCTGAGTAGGTTATATTGCACCTTCTCCATTAGCTCATCAGCAACGTTCGGTGCTTCAGCATCCTCGTAACCCACACCCTTCTTAGCAAGATAAGCAGCGAAGTTTGTAATACCGATGCCAAGAGATCTTCTATTTTTAGTAAAGTTCTCAGCTGCAGGTAGGAAGTAGTCTTGGTAATCGATAAGCTGATCTAGAATACGAATAGTAATATCACATACTTTCTCCATCTCAGCATCAGATTGAATCTCTAACACGTTAATAGCCGAGAGAATACAAATACCAATTTCAGCGTCAGTATCAGAAGTATCTTGCAGAGGCTTTGTAGGGTGTAATACCTCGACACATAGGTTAGTCATCTTAACATCTGTATCCCACGCAGAACGCTGATTACAGTGGTCGATATTCATGAAGTAAATCCGACCTGTCTCAACGCGCTCTTTAACGAATAGGGACATTAAAGAACGGGCCGGTATAGTCTTCTTAAACTTTAATGAAGTCTTACGTTCATACTGCTCGTATAGTTCGTCGAAGTTTTCATGCCCGAAAGCATCATATAAATCTTTCGCTTCATTTGGAGAGAATAGAGTAATGTCTTCATTCCTAAGAAACCTCTTATAGAACAGCTCACTAAATTGAATACAGTAGTCGAGCTTTCTGACACGGTTATCATCTGTACCAGAGTTATTCTTAAGTACAAGCATATCTTCAGCCTCATAGTGCCAGAAGGGAAAGTTAACTGTAGCAGAACCACCTCTAATACCATTCTGATGGCAAGACTTGACGGTGGATTCCATTAACTTAAGGAACGGGATAACACCTGTATGTAAGACCTCACCATTTCTAATAGGAGAGTTAATTGGTCTCACACGGCCAATGTTTAAACCAATACCGTATCTTGAACCTGTAGCGAAACCAGCTGCTGCGGAAGACGAGAAGATAGAAGGTAGTGTATCATCGATATCAATTAGACAACAAGATGCATACTGCCTGATCTTGGTACGTACACCAGCCATTAACGGTGTAGGTATATTAATCTTAAACTTTGAGAAGTAATCGTAAGCTTTCTTTATATAAGCAATCCGCGTATCGCCAGTATATTGACCAAAGCACACCATAGCAATAATCATATAAGCAAATTGAGGGGTCTCATAAAGCTTTCCAGTAGATCTGTCTTGAATAAGGTACTTATCACACAGCTGCCGCATACCTGCATAAGTGAAGTTTTCATCACGGCTGTGATCGATGTATTCGTCGAGTTTATTAATCTCTGTCTTATTATACATCATCAATATATCTTCATCATATACATCATGATCATGTACATTCTCATTAATGAAGTCGACAAGCTTAGGAGGATTCTTACCACCCCATACCTCTTTACGTAGATGGTATGATAATAGACGCGCTGCAACATATTGATAATTAGGTGAACTAAGGCTGATTAAATTTGCAGCTGAATCAACTAAGACGTCGTGAATTTCGACCGTCGTCATACCTTCTTTCTTCTGCAGATCAGCATTAATTTCGATATCAGACGCCGTTACACCTTTAATACCTTCTACAGCCCACTCAATAACTCGGTGAATTTTGTCTACGTTATAGGGTACTAATTCCCCGTTTCTCTTCACGATGTTCATATATGAGTTTATTTACTTTATTTTGTTAGGATTAATAGTTTAAAAGCACCGAATCTCTGAAAATTAAATTCACTCTCATTTAATTTGAGTAAGTGCTGGAGAATCTTCTTATCATTGATAATAGGATTATCTGTTAGGCGTGTAAATGCGTTAAAGTCAATAGGGAATATACGGTTATTAAGATACGAATATGCGTCGTGACATGTCATACCATACTCATCTAATATCTGCTCGTATGTCGAAATATCTACTGCTTTTTCTTTTTGCTGCTTTAGAAGAGTATCAGCCAACTCCTTACCGTTCTTATTCAACTGTAGAAAAAGCCCATATAACGGTAATATGGCATATTCATCTGCTTCCTTCTCAAACGCTAGTAGTATCTTTCTTGGTTTATATTTTTTATTAATAGAGAGACGTTTATGGTCATATTCATTTTTAATAGCGAATCCCAGAAACAGGGTAGGCATATCACCATCGAATGATTCAAACTTATCAGTATCGACAGGTTGGTCAACTAATCTTATATCAACCATTACATTGAGATTTCACTAACCATTGCGCCTGTCTTGAGATCGATAGTTCTAATCTTATCGCCAGTATAAGGGGTCATAATAGTCACAGAAACCATATTACCGGAGATAGTAGGTCCACTATATTTACCTGGCGGAAGACTATGGGATGCATGGATGCCCCCGGTTTGCACATCAAAGATTTCTACCTTATCGTTATTAATTCGAGCAGTTAAGTTCATACCTTGATTATATACTCCTTTATAAAATGTTCAACGTCAGAATCAGTTTTATTATAAGTAAATCCGGTCAACGCGTTATTAAAGCTAGGATGATCCTTTAAGATACTTTTCTTACCAAACTTCTCCTGTATATGTGTTATAATATCCTCAGCGGGGTATAGTACACTCTCGCATACGTTTAACACCTTTCGTATATCCTCACATTTATAACCCTTCTTAAGAAAGGCCTTAACTTCTCTGCAAATATAGTATTTTGTGAGATTATCCTCACTACCGTATTCATCTATCTTCTTTTGGAGGAAGTCACCAGAGTAAACGGTAGGTTTACCTGTGACGACGCAATTAATCTTTTGGGTGCTTGGCATCATATAATTATATGGTATATTGTGGGATTTTCAACTTTAAACTCTAAATAGTAGTATGACCTTTAATGATTTGTATAATCAACTTCTAGAGGACTTTACTGCTCCTACTGATACTAAGAGACCGGCTAAGGTCAGACCTAGTGGTAAGTACGGTACTGTTAATCCTCAATTGAACGAACCGCATAGTACAAAATCTATTTCTGGATTTAAGGGTCAGCCGGGCGGAAAAATGAAGACGATGTTTGTTACTCTACCTGTAAGGCAGAAGAAAAAGAAGAAGAAATCTAAAACCGCTCCTCAATAAAGCGGCGTGTTCTCTCGTTTCGGTCTTGTATTGGATGTTTTACTCCTCTCGCATCCCGGTACGTTCTCTTATACTCCTCAAGCATACCTACCTTGTTCTTATTGAGTACATGTTGCGTAAACTTGGGAAATTTAGCAACTACATTACCTACGTTGAAAGTGAAATCGAGCAGTATTTGTTTTTGATCGACACCTAGTTGATTATAGTCTACTTTAAATTTATCTCTTAAATGCTTCTTCAACCTACCCTCA
>Ga0196887_1000337_pt1 | contig 23282 bp, 17 predicted proteins | sample VirMetDEL_Mar_31_FD_169094 | JGI IMG/M metagenome (GOLD analysis project Ga0196887, IMG submission 169094) | Aqueous microbial communities from the Delaware River and Bay under freshwater to marine salinity gradient to study organic matter... | ecosystem: Environmental > Aquatic > Marine >... | reverse complement strand
GGGTGGTTATCCACCTACTTTGCCGATTGAGGTCGCGTTGCGGACGGCCCCGCCGGATGACATCCGTGTGGCGTACGGATTCAGCGTGGAGCAGTGGATTGCTTTGCAGTCGATGCCGAGGTTCCAGAGTGATCTTACGGCTGCCGAAAAGATGCTGTCTGAGGAGGGCATGTCCTTCAAAGCGAAAGCGCGTCTGCAGTCGGAGGCTTTGTTGCAGACCAGCTGGCAGATGATTCACGACACCACTGGCGATGTGCCGCCGAATGTGAAAGCTGATCTTTTGAAGTTCACGGTGCGCGCGGCTGGGCTTGAGTCCAACCCGAAAGATCAGGCGGCGGCGTTCACGCCATTGCAGATCAACATCAATATGTAATAGGTAGGGCGTATGGCGAAACCGAGTAACGCGATCGACTATGCGCCGCCGCCCACGCTTGCGGCGTATATGCGTGACTACTTGCCGAGCGAGTTGTTCTACGACTGGGTCGTCGGGCCGGTTGGTTCAGGTAAGACGACGGCGATTTTCTTCAAGTTGGTCTACATGGCCAAGCTGCAGGAGCCCGGGCCGGACGGCATACGGCGCACACGAGCCGTGATTGTGCGGAACACGCTGCCTCAGCTGCGCGATACTACGCTTACATCGTGGAATTATTGGTTCAAGGATGGTCAAGCGGGCAAATGGTACGCCACACAGAACAAGTTTTTGCTGAAATTCGACGATGTCGAGTGCGAAGTGCTGTTCCGACCACTGGATACGCCTGACGACGTGGCCCGCGTGCTATCTTTAGAGATTACGTTCGCACTTTTGGACGAATTTGTGCAGATTCCACGCGAGATTGTCGACGCGTTGTCCGCGCGACTCGGCCGATACCCCTCCGCGATCGACGGCGGGGCGACGAATTGGGGTATGTGGGGCTCCTCGAACCCCGACACCGAGGATAATTGGTGGTTTGACTACCTCCATACGACCCTACCTGAGAACGCGACGTATTTTTTGCAGCCATCAGGCCTTTCGGAGGGTGCAGAGAACGTCAAGAACCTGCCCGGTCAGCGCGATTACTACGTCAACCAAGCCAAAGGGAAGTCCGAAGGCTGGATCAAGCAGTTTATTGACGCAGAATGGGGCTATTCGGCGGCTGGTAAGCCCGTTGTGCCGACCTACAACAAGGACTTGCACATCGCGCGGCAGCCATTGCGCTACGACAGCACGTTACCGCTAGTGGCCGGGTTTGACCCGGGCATTGGAGGCTCGGCGATGATCTTCGGACAGGAAGACCCGCACGGTAGACTGCGTGTGCTCGGTGAATTGGTCCAAGACGGGTACGGCGCGGAGCGGTTTATCAACGAGATACTGCGGCCATACCTGCGACGGCGCTTCCCAGAGGCGAAATTGATCGTGGCACCGGACCCTGCCGCCGCCAGTCGAGCGCAGAGTGACGAGAATTCGGTGGTGCAGGTCTTTCGGCGTTACTTTGACGTTAAGATCGAGACGAATAACCGCTTGCCGCTTCGTTTGGACGCCATCGAGCACTACTCGTCACGTCTGACGGACGTCGGGCCAGCCCTGCTGGTCGATCCTGCTCAGTGCCCTGTACTGGTACGTGCGCTCGGTGGGGGTTGGCGGTATGCTATGGACGCTAAGCGTGGTATCATACGTGGTGCGGAGCCCGAGAAAAACGCATATAGTCACCCCGGTGACGCGTTCGGGTACCTGTGCCGGTTCTACCACAGGCAGGCGCAGCGCGGTGGCGACTACGGTATAGGCGGCGCCAAGAAATTTACACCCCCACGTAGCTTCGGTGCTGCGTATCACTTTAGGTAGGGTCCGAGATGGAAGAAGAAATTAAGCTGCCGACTGTAAGGGTCGAGGACGCCACTGACTCACCGGTGACGCAGATCAAGCCCGAGGAGCTGAGGACGCTAGGCCAGCGTTTGAGCAAGACGTTCACGCAGTATTCGGCGGATCGCAAGCTCATGGAAGAGAAGTGGATGCGGAACTTGCGGCAGTATCTGGGGATTTATGATCCTGAGATCGAGCGCGCGCTGGCGGCCAACCGGTCGAAGGCTTACCCGCGCATCACGCGTGTCAAGTGTATTTCGGTGGTCAGCCGTGTGATGAACCTGATGTTCCCCGGTAACGAGCAGAACTGGGAGCTAAAAGCGTCTCCTAGCCCTGATATGAACCCGATGGACGTGCAGCAGGCGGTGATGGCCGAGATGCAGAAGATGCAAGAGGTTGGTATGCAGCCTCAAGTCACGGACGAGATCGTGCGGGCTGCGGTTCAAGAGCTGGCGGCCGCGCGTGCGAAGGACTTGTCAAGGCTTATTGATGACCAGCTGCAGGAGCTTGGAGGCGATCAGTCAGCTGACTACGTGTCGTTGAACCGCAAAGTGGTGCAGAGCGGGGTCCTGTACGGCCTTGGCATCCTCCGCGGGCCGTTTGTGCGCGAGCAGGAGCGCACTACTTGGGTCATGGACGAGACGACGGGGCAGCCGGCACCCATGGTGACGATGGACTACAAGCCTCAGTTTGAGTTTTTGCCTGTCTGGGATTACTACCCTGACATGAGTGCGAAGAATTTGCACGACGGCGATGGCTATTTTGTCCGCCTTGTCATGTCGAAACAGCAGCTGCGTAAGCTGGCAAGCCGGTCTGACTTCTTCGAGAAGGTCATCAAGCAGTATATCGGTAACAAGCCGCGCGGCAATTACAAAGCCAAGACGTTTGAGACCGAGCTGCGTACGATGGGTACCAAGGCCAACGTCAACGATGAGACCGCGACCGAGGACGGTAAGTACGAGATTCTGGTGTGGCACGGCCCAGTCAGCGCTAACCGCCTCATGGAGGCCGGTGTTGACGTCGCCGATAGCAAGAGAGCGGACGATGTTGACTCTGAGATTTGGCTGCTAGGGGATCACGTCATCAAGGCGGAGATGAACCCGTGGAAGAAGCTGGGCGTCGATGTGCGCACAGTGCATACGTTCCTGTTTGACGAAGATGATACCAGCCCTGTCGGCAACGGCTTGCCGAACATCATGCGCGATAGCCAGATGTCGATCTCGGCGGCGACACGTATGCTCTTGGACAATGCCAGCGTGGTCTGCGGCCCGAACCTCGAGGTCAACACAGACCTTGTGCGGGCCGATCAGGACATTCAGAGTGTGCAACCGTACAAGATTTGGTACCGCGAAGGCGTAGGGGCCGAGGCTGCGCAGCCCGCCGTGCGCAATATCGCGATAGACGCACACATGCAGGAGCTCTTGTCGACGATTACGCTGTTTAATCAGTTTGCCGACACGGAGACATTCGTGGGCGCGGCCACCGGTGGCGACATGGAGCGTGGGTACTCCGAGCCGATGCGGACCGCTGCGGGCGCGTCGATGCTGCGCGGAGATGCGGCACTGCCGTTCAAGGACATCATCCGGAACTTTGACCAGTTTACGCGGTCTCTGATTACGGCGTTGGTCATGTTCAACCGGAAATTTAACCCTGACAAGACACCTGAGGGCGATTACAACGTGATTGCTCGCGGTGCGACGAGCCTGATCGCTAAGGAGATCAGAGGCATACAGGTCGATCAGCTGGCTGCTACCCTAACGCCGGAAGAGCGCATGCACGTAGACCCGCGCAAGCTCGTAGAAGCACGCCTCGGGGTACGGGACATGAACAACTTGTTGCTGACCGAGGAAGAGGTAAAGCGCCGTCAGGCAGCTGCGCAGCAAGAGCAGCAGCAGAAGCTCGACCTTGAGCGCGAGACCGCACGGGCGGAAATCCGCAAAACACTCTCTGACGCGATGAAGAACATCGCACAGGGGCAGAAAAATCTGGCAAATGCTGATGCGACCACGTTGAAGGCCGCCATGCAGATCGTCGAAACAGGACTGGAGCAACTAGATGCCGTCGCCGAGCCAGACATGGGACAACAACAAAGTCCGCAAGCGGCAGCAGGAATTGCTGCATTCCCTACAAGCCAGATCGGATAGCGCGGAGCTAGCACAAGTCACTGAGCTAGTGGGCTTGCTATTAGAAGAGTCTAAGCGTAACCTTGTAAAATGTGATACGTCAGACTTTATGTTGATACAGGGTGAAGCCCGTGCAATGGATAAGTTGCTTCGGCGATTTGCGCGGCCCCTGACTACCTATTCGGAGGATTAAAAATGGACGGCCAAAACGTAGACACCAGTGAGTCAAACTTTGACGACGCGTTTGCGGAGCTTTCGGCGCTGCTGGAGGACGAAACGGATGACGACGCCATCCCTGCACCAAATGCAGAGGCGGAAGAAGTCACTGAGGAAACACCGGACGAGGCACCAGAAGATGTAGACGCGTCTGAGGGTGAGCTTGCGGGAGAAGCGGAGGGCGAGGCAAAGCCTGAAGAAGAGTCTGCGCCTGTACCGGAGCCGGAGGCAGAGACAAAGGCAGAGGCAGAGGATGCCCCGGCCGCTGTGAAGCCGCCTGAGTCGCAGGAGGACATGCTGAAGCGCTTGGCTGACATGTTGGCCGAGACGAAGCAGAGCGCACCCCCAGCGCAGGCCCCTGCGGCTTCCGCAGAAGAAGAGCAGATTTACTCGGCCGAGGAATCTAAGTTTCTCGCCTCATACGAGGAAGAGTGGGGCGACGTATCCAAGGCTGAGGCGCTCAAACGCCGCGCGGAGTACCGGCATCTCGTCGATTACGTCTTCAACGAGGTGTCACAGCAGTTGGCTCCCATAGCCCAAAACTTGCATGTCGTGTCGGAGCGGGCGCATCTGCAGGATTTGCAGAGCACCGTGGGCGATTACGACGTTGTGCGCGATCAGGTTGTGGATTGGGTTGGACAACAACCAACGTATTTGCAGGATGCATATAAACGTGTTATTACTAACGGAACGGTTGATGAGGTCGCTGACCTGATTGAGCGTTATAAGCGTGAGTCGGGTGTAAGGGCTGCCCAGCCTGAGCCGATGGCTCGCAAAAAGGAAACTGAGCTGCCTGCGACCACCAAAAAAGCGGCTGCATCGCTTGCCCCAGTCAGTTCCAAGAGATCGGTTGTGCCGCAGGGTGAGGACCCTACAGACTTTGAGTCCGCGTTTGCGGCTTTTGCCGGTAAACTTTGAGCTATAGGAGCTAGATAGCTATGACTACTACGACATACGGAGACATCTCCCCAGCCGTCGCCGCGTACTCTGTTGTACGCATGCTGAAGCGGGCCACCCCCTACCTTCAGCTGGAGAAGTTCGGCCAGACTTATGTTCTGCCAACAAACTCGACACAGACAGCCAAGTTCCGCCGTTACTTTATGACTGGCGCAACCGGTTCTGCAGGTACAGGTACAGGTGATTTCAACATCCCCTTGGCCACAACAGCGCTTACCGAGGGTGTCACACCTACCGGTTCGACTCTGTCCAACGCTGACTACACTGTGACACTGGGACAGTACGGTGATTACATCGAGATCACTGACGTCATCATGGACACACACACCGATAACGTCCTGCAGCAGGCCACCGACATCCTTGGTGAGCAGGCGGCTGTGACTGTCGAGACACTGCGTTTCAACGTGCTGAAGGCCGGTACCAACGTGTACTACGGTGACAATGCGGCGAACCGTGCAGCTATTGACACTGCGATCACATTGGCTGACCAGCGTCGCGTAACAACTGGCCTTAACCGCCAGAATGCGAAGAAGATTTCGCAGGTTGTTGCATCGACGCCTGATTTCAACACCAAGTCCGTTGAAGCAGCGTACATGGCTGTTTGCCACCCAGACCTCGAGACTGACATTCGTACGATGGCTGGCTTCAAGTCAGTTGCTGACTACGGTCCGCACACCACACCGTTCGAAGGTGAGATCGGCTCTGTTGAGCAGGTTCGCTACATGTGCAGCACAGTCATTTCGGCTTTCGCCGATGCGGGCGGTACGGCAGCAACCAACGGTTTGCGCAGCACCACCGGCACTAGCGCCGACGTCTACCCTGTGCTTTTCTTCGGCCGCGACGCCTTCGGCATCGTACCCCTGAAGGGCAAGTCAGCGATGACACCGATGGTTGTGAACCCGAAGCCTGCTGCATCTGACCCACTCGGTCAGCGCGGTACAGTTGGCTGGAAGCTGTACACATCCACCGTGATCTTGCAGGAAGCCTTCATGGCCCGCCTCGAGGTAGGTTCGACTGCTTAATCACTGATAAGTGATTGACTGAGAGGGGCTTCGGCCCCTCTCAACCTGAATATAGGAGCGCGGTATGTCGCAGACGGTAGTTAAGATTGAGCGGGCCATGAACGGCTTTGAGGTCGAGATGTGCGACCCTGCGATTAAGGCCACGAACAACATGGACGGGCCATATCGCGACCCGTATGTGTCCTACGTTTTCAAGACCAGCGCCGAGGTGCTGGCTTTCTTGGAAGAGAACCTCGACAAAGCGGTTCCGATGGACGAGTACGAAACCACGTTTAACGAAGCTGCAACGGAGGAAACCGATGGCTGAGAACGAAGAACTGGGTGTGGCAGATGCTGCAGAAGCGGAACTGGTCGAGGCACCGAAGCCCCGCCGCGCCGCGAAAAAACCAAAAGCGAAGACTGTACGGTCTGACTACGTAGATATTATGCTCGAGGAAAACGAGGAAATTCCACCAACTGGTCTCTTTATCGGGATTAACGGTCGGTCTTATCTTCTGCAGCCGGGCTCAAAGGTAGCCGTACCGCAGGGAATCATTGACGTGCTGGATAATGCCATCATGTCTTCCCCGAAAATTGACCCGTCCACCAAGCGTGTGGTAGGGTACAAGGAGCGTCTGCGGTATCCGTACCGGCGCATGTAACACGAGGTACGTGAGATGCAACTGAGTGAGCTGCTTTCGGAGCTGCGGGAAAACATCCTACATGATCGCAGCAACAGGACAGCTGGCGACTCAGACCTCATGTGGTCGGATACGACCTTAATTCGCTACATTAACGAGGCTCAGCGACGTCTTGCACGTCAGGGCCTCGTTATCCGCGACGGCACGACACCGGAGGTTACGCGCGTAACCCTACGTGAAGGCCAAGAGATGTACCCTCTACATGGTTCTATCATGGCGGTTATTTCCGCAAAACTTGACGGCGATAATGCCGATCTTACGCGCTCAGGTCACACAGGGTTTGACGCCTATCGCTCACCGAGCGACGGGTATTTTGCCACAGTACCACTTAGTGACAAATCCGGTAAGCCACTGGCGTATAGCACCGATGAGTACCTCAGCGAGTCGTTCGAGGACTCGACAATGAGTGCTGCGACGATGCGCGTGTACCCAAAGCCGTCGGCAGAGTACGCAGGGCAGGTTATCAATCTGCGGGTCGTACGCTTGCCGATCAATAAGCTCTCGCTAAACCAGTGCGAGATACCGGAGGTCCCTGAGGATCACCACCTAGAGATGCTGGACTGGGCTGCGTACCTAGCGCTGCGTATCGTCGACGCGGATGCGGGCGACCCTATGCGCGCAAACGAATTCCGGGCTTCGTTTGAAGCCCACGCCATAGCGGCACGAAAATTAGCCATGCGTAAGATGTTTGCCCCGCAAAAGTGGGGCTTTGGTCGCAACGGCTTTAGCTGGGAGATGTAAGATGGCTGAATTAGACCGTATAAGTGAAGCCCAAGAGGCCGGTGAGCGATTCCGCAATCAGATTAGACTACCTTTCGCACCGGGTACGCCTGAGGGGATCGTACTAGATCGTGCGGCGGGTGCTACATCCGCGCTGGGCCGCGGTGCCTACGGACTGGTTGCCGATCTTGCGGGTGGCACCGCGGCCGCACTTGGGCTGCCCAGTTTAGCTGCAGACCTCGAGCAAAAATCTGACAGAAATTATAACATAGCACTGGATCAGTTTCAGGGTGGGTACTCCGCGGGCGCAAACCGGCCAGCAGCAGAATTCGATGTAGAGCCGGCGGACTTTTTCCCGGGAGCGACAGCGACCGCGCCACGGGAGAGCCCGCGGCCGCAAGCTCGGCCGGCGATTACACCTGACATGGTACGTGAGATGCTGGGCTCTACTCCGCTGAGCATGGGCCAACCCGTCACGCAGGCGGCACGTCCGCAGGCGGCACGTCCGCAGTCGGTGATTACGAGCGGTGCGCTACGGCGTGGCGGTCCCGGTGTACAGCAGGCGTTGGCTGGATCACAGGCTCAAGAACTGGAGCGGTTGCGTCAAACGGCACCGGGCTCACCACCATCGGGCACTGACATGCTCGCTCAGTTGCGGGCACAGGCGGCACAAGAGATTTTGTCGAATCAGCTCGCGGCCGCTGAGGAGGCGGGTACACTCACACCGGACCTGCTAACTAAGCTGTATCGCGGGTTCCTTGGGGACATCGGCAACGAAGAGCTTTTCCTCCGGACCCTGATGGATAACAAATAAAGGCGGCGTTAATGGCTGACCCCCTCGATTTTTTGCGTAGTGATAATGCGCCACGGTTTGAGCCTTACCGTGGTCCGCTTGCTGCCCCGTCGTCTGTGCGAGCCTCGGACGATCGTCCGGGTGTCGTTGGAGGGGGTCTTCGCGCGGGCTTTAATGAGCTGCAGGGTCTAGGGGGTGCTGCGGTTTCTGCCGTAGGTAAGTTGACCGGAGCTCAAGGGCTTGAGCAGTGGGGTGCCACTACCGCGGCCAAGAATTTCGGTGAGGCGCAGCAATTTGGTCGTCCGGACCTCGAGGTTGCCCCTTGGCGCGAGGGCGGTGCGTCTGTTCTTCCGTGGCTCGGTTATCAGATTTCAAAACAGGTGCCCACTCTTGTCGGTACTCTCGCTGCGACCGCAGCGACGGGGGGTGTCGGGGCTTTAGCCGCCCCGGCGGCCGCAGGTGCGGGCCGTGCGGCAGCCGCTCAAGCCCTTAGAGCCGGGGCGACTCGCTCAGCGGCGCAGTCTGCTGCGCGACGGGCTGTTGTTGGGTCGGCAGTGCGGCGTACGTCGGGTGGTCTCGCTTTCGGGTCAGGTATCGGGCTCGGCTCGATGTATAACGAGGCGCTTGAGCGAGGTGATCCGACCCGTGCGGATGCCTTAAAGGCCGTAGCCTTGGCTCCCCTGTACGGTGCGACAGAACTGGTGCCTGATTTGCTACTGGGTAAAGTTCTGGCTCAAGGCGCAAAGACAGTCGGTCGTTCGGCAACGCGCGCGGGTATCACGGCGGCGGCGCAGCGTGTCGCGACAGGGACAGCACTCGGTGCAGCAACTGAAGCCCCCACAGAGGCGCTCCAGACTGTACTCGAAAATTCGTTCCGGCCAGACTTATCGCAGGAAGAAAAATCTCGCCGTATCGTTGATGCTGCGCTGACTGGTGCGGCCGTGGGTGGTTCTCTGCGCGGTGCGGCAAGTATTCGCCCCCTCAGGGAGAAGAGCCCGCAGGACATCACCGACGATGAAATCTCGCAGTCGGTCGACGGCAGCTTGCAGCCTGCGGCTCAGACCGCACCCGCCGAAGTTACCGGTGAGCAGCTGGTGGAGCAGGCGCTGGCCCGTGAGGCGCAACCCGACGTCCAGCCGGTGGTTGGCCCGCAACAGGCCGAGCAGCCGGAGATGTTTTCGCGTCCAGAAATGCCGGAAGCCCCACGGCCGTTTGCAGACTACACGCCGGAGCAACTGGAGTTTACCGCCCAAGCTACACTGGAGCGGCAAGGGCAGCCTGACGTCCCGCAGCAAGAGCGAGAGCAAGCGCAGCAAATATTGGGTCTGATACGCGACGAGGTGGCGTTGCGGCAGGAGGAGCAGGCTGCGCAGACCCCTGAGGTGCCGGTTACTGAGGTGGGCGAAGGCCCGACGTTGTTTGAGCCGGAGCAGGTACCGCAAGGCACACCTGCGCAGATCGCGGAGCAGCGCGCAGTTCAAGAAGCCCAGATTGCTGAGGAGCAGGCTGCGCGTGAGGCCCCGGAGATCGCGGCGCGTGAAGAGGCGCGCTTGATCGAGGATGCTGCGCTTGGGATTGCGAACCGTGGTACGGTAAATCAGCGTCAGACAGGGTTGGCCGTCAACGATCAGGGGCAGGCTACCGTCTCGCCACGTGCGGACACCCGGATTACGAAAGCGGCGGCTGAGCGAGATCGCGTGCGGCGACAGTACCGCGACCTAGAAACCCTAAACCCGCAGCAGCAGGCGCGTCTCGAGCGCGTGGAGTCAAGTGTCCGTGACCTAAATGCTGAGAGAACAGTGCTGCAAGCGCGGGCGGATCAGGTCAATAACTTGCTTGGGCAGGGTGAGGAGACGATAAATGCCATTCAAGAGCAGCGCGCAGCGCAAGTGGATGTACGCCAACCTGCCGAAGTTAGCGCAGAAATTCCAAGCGAAGACGCCGGCCGGCGCCAAGTTACCCCCGAAGAAATCCTCGACCAAGCGGAAATCCCGCGCGTAGTTTACCGTGGGGGCGGGCAGGCGACGTTTTCGGATCAGCCACCGGCCGATACAGAGATTAGCGTGCGTGGTGGTGAGGCAGGCACTAGCATACCGTATGGCGACCTGACAAACCTGAGCGCAGTCACTAAAGCCGTTAGGGCTGTAGGATTGGGGCCGGCCGAGGCGCGCGCAAACGCCCAAGCCATCGTCAACGCGGTAAAAGAAAACGGTGTTGAAGCGATTTCCGATTTTAATACGCCAGCGCTAAACATGCGAATCAGCGATCCAAATTTTCGCGCGGAAGCGGTTCCGTCGATCGAGCAAGTCGTCAAAGTTGACCGGAGTTTTCTGACACCAGACCGGCAGGATGTGCGGCAGCCTAGTGTGCAGCAGGATTTGGCCAACGAGGGCTTTCGTTTCGCGCAAGTGACGACTCCGCAGGGCGACCGCTTCGTTGAACTACCACAGCCTACGGGCGCGTTTCGCATCACCGGTGAGCAGCCAGCGCCAACACCAGAGCGGACGCAGCAAGCGCAAGCACGGCTGGCGCAAACACCGTTGGATCGGCCACAATACACTATTCCGCCCGCGTCGAAAGTTACGCCGGCGGAGGTCAAGCAACCTGTGCCGTTTAACCAGCCCGGTCCGGGTGTGACGGACATCCCGGCGGCCCCAAGTTTTAAGGCTGATGGCACCCAGAAGACGATGGCCGACGTTCGCGCGGAGGCTGCGGAAAACCCGTCGTCGGTTTACAACGCCATGGAGACGGACCCGGGCACGAAGGTTGACGTACCGAATTCACCCCAGAAAGACGCAGACGCTTTGAAAACGGTGGGCGAGAAGATCGAGGAGGGCGTTCGCCGTTTGGGCCGGACGTCGTTAGAGCGGCTGCACCCTACGCTACAGGATTTCGTACTTTACGCGCAGGACAAGAGGTCAATTATCCGTCAAGCCAAAGGGTTGTTCCCCTCCGGCGGCCTTGAACAACTGCAAGAAGCGGGGGATGTACGGGCCAACTTGGAAAATCACATCGCACGTGTATTTAACGCGACTGTCGAAGCATATAAGGCCCTCAAACCAGAGACTCAGGACCTGATCGGCAAGACGATGCAGTATAACATCGCCGACATCAATTACCAGTTGTCATGGGACCAGCATACATGGCTGCAGGACGACCCGAATGCGGCCGATCTGCGTAAGGTCGTCAACGAGGCAAACGCTGATTATCGGCGGCTAAAGCAGAAAGAGGGCGGGCGCGGCGCAAGGGTGTTGAATTCGTTCGCAGATGCCAACCGAACGATTGCACTTGGGTATCAGGCATCTGCGCTACATCAGATGATCCTGCGCGATGCGGCTGTCGGAGATGTGGCAGCTGCGAAACGGCGCATTGGTGAAGACCCAATATTTGAGCTCGTATCGCGCAAACGCCTAGCTGACCCACGTAAGATGGTTCCGTATTTAGAAAAGCGTCGAGATGAGCTCCTACAAAAAGCTGAGCAGGTATCAGCGCGTCGACGTGCGGATTCCGCAACGAACAACACACCGCTGACGTCCGTTACGAGCGAGCTAGAGCAGTTTATTCAGGAGCTCAAACCGCGGCTCGCCACAGAGGGGAATGTGCAGTATTTCCACGCGGGTCGCGTCGGAGATCACCGCCTCGGCTTCCGCATTCGCACGACCGAAACGGCGGACGGTCGGAGGGTTATTGACCCGGTGGCGCGGGACGCAGTCGCGAAGGCGTACGCAGACGCCGACATTACCGCACCGGTGTTCGGGGGTCCAGCGGAGCCGAGTGTCGGTGCAAGCCCAACGACGAATAACACGTTTATGAAGTTTGAGACTCAGCGGGAGCAAGTCAAAGCGGAGCAGGTTGCGCGCCGTCTAATGGCTGACGGTGTACTAGAGTCGGACAGCGAGATCGCGGTCGGCTTCGACATGGATGGGGCGTTTAGTCCAGAGGAAGCCAGCCGGTGGTCTGCGGGTCTGACGGATTATATCAAGGCGAATATGCTGCCCACAGCTGAGGAGGCGTCGACCATGTCCGCGACGCAGCTGGAGGCGGTTCGACGCGACGTGAATCTACACACCGGCCAAGTTCACCGTTATTTCTTGAACTCTCTACCTGTGTCTGCAGCTGTCAAACTTGAGCAGCGTCGCCGGGCAGTTGATGGTTATCAGCGCGATATGTTTCGCTCGTATGCTCATCGTGCGTTGGCTGGCGCACGAGGCATGGCCTCTTCGGGTACGGCGTACCAGCGCATGGAGGCCAATAACGCTATGGCGGCCGATATTCGTGACCTTGGCACGATCTCTACGGCGGCAGGCGATGTGGCGAGTCCTCGTGCGAACGCGGCGCAAAAAGTTAAAAACGAGTTTGTTAAGCGGGAGGCTCAGCGCGCGGCTCGCGAAGAGATGCCGCTACTCGGTAAAGTTCGTGCCGTAAACCATGTGTTTTACCTCGGCCTGTCACCAGCGTACATGCTTTTGACGACGCTACAGGTACCGATTGTGGCGCTCCCGAAAATTGGTGCGGTGTATGGGTACGCCAAAACTGTAAACCAGCTGTCTACCGCTGTCCCTCTCGCGGGGCGCGTAGTGCGGGCCATGGTTAAGAACACAAACTTCGGTGAGGCGGGGTTTGCCACGCTTAACGAGCAATCCTTGCGCAACGAGGGTGTGACGGACCCAGCGGACATCCAGATGATTATGGACCTGATGGACACTATGGCCATCGACATCGGCGCTCAGATTCGAGAGCTGGGCTCCGTAGCTTCCAACCAGCTGGAGAACGGCTTCGATAAAACGCTGCGTGTGGCCGGGGCCGCCGGCTTCTATAGCGAGGTGGCCGCACGTCTCACAACGGGTGTCGCGACTCACCGAATGGCACGAGAGCGCGGTATGACCGGTCAAGCGCTGATTCGTGAGGTGCGCGATAAGATTCACACCACGATGTTCGACTTCACACAGGAGAACGTAGGTCGCGCGACGGGGACAGAGGGCATCTTGGGGCGGGCTACTCCGCTGGCCGCGGCGTTCCAGCAATATAACTACCAGCTGCTATCCATGCTCTATACTGAGACGACCAACGCACTTCGTCTTAGCGATGCTACTCCGGCCGAGGTGACGCAGGCTCGTAAGTTCTTGGCATGGCATGCAGGTATGGTGACGGCGCTCGCCGGAAGCATGGGCCTACCGTTTGCTGCGGTAATTTCGCGGATCGCCGAGGAGGGTATGAACGCCCTGCGAGGGGATGAGGAGGAACCCATCAACATGGACCTGCTGTACCGCAACATGCTGGCGGATACGTTTGGCGCAGATGTAGGTGAGGTGCTGGCTCGTGGTCTGCCACGGGCGTTCGGCTTTGACCTGTCTACGCGGGTTGGGGAACAGCACGTCCTACCATTCAGCAAGTTCATTGAGGACCGCCGCGCGATTAAGGACGCGTTCCCCGACATGGCAGCACGGGCGTTCGGCGCTCCGGTTGGTATTCTGGTGGGTGGTGGCACGGCCGCAGAACGGATGGCGGATGGTGACTTACTAGGAGCCATGAAAGAGTCGTTGCCCATTGCCCTGCGTAACGTCGTGAAGGCGCTAGATATGGCAGATGGCGACTACACAAACACCAGTGGGCGTACGCTGCCGATCTCGCCTACAGGGCTCGACATCATGTACCAAGGTCTAGGTCTGTCACCGCAGCAGCGATCGGAGTATAACGAGTTTAACAACTACGAGCGCATTTTGACCGGTAAGGCGCAGCAGCGTAAACAGCTGATTACACGCCAGATCACGGCCGCGGTCCGAACAGGTGATCGTGAGCTGCTGGGCGAGTGGCTCGACCGAGCCGGCGACTGGGATCAAAACAACCCGGGCAACCGGATTATGCCTACTCTGACTCGGACGGTAAAATCGCGTCTGCGGGGTGAGGCGGAGGCCGACGTCTTGAACGTGCCGTTGAACGCACGGACCAGCGATCCCGCGCTATTCGAGCGCCTTCGCGGCGCAAACTTCTAGAGGGGCTAACGATTATGGTAAGATTCGTAGATCGCGCGCAAGTGACTACCACGTCGGCCGGAACGGGGGACATCATCCTCGGCTCAGCGCGGCCGGGGTATCAGTCGTTCGTGGCAGCAGGTGTGCAGGACGGAGACACTGTACGGTACGTAATCGAGGACGGTGAGCAGTGGGAGATTGGTCTCGGTGTTTATACTGTCGCCGACAACCGCTTGGCCCGAAGTGCGACGGAGAGCAGCAACGCGGGTGAGCTTGTAGTTTTGAGTGGTCAGCCTGCGGTCGTGTATGTAACAGCGGCGGCGGTAGACATCGCGCAGCTGAACGCGCCGGCCCAGTTTACGTCTGTGCAGCTGACGGGGGGTACCGGAGATCAAGGCACCATCACGTGGAACGCGGACCTTGAGACACTCGACGTTATTCAAAACGGCGCCATATTACCGCTAGGGCAAGAGACCCAGATTCATGTGCGCAACAATACAGGTGCACCTATCCCGAAAGGTGCGGCAGTCCGCGCAACAGGCGCGCTTGGGAACTCAGGCCGCATCACGGTCGACCTCATGGTCGCCGACGGTTCTGTGCCGGCCCGCTTTTTCCTCGGGATTTCGGACGAAGAGATCGCCGCGGACACTGACGGTAAGGTCGTCACGTTCGGTAAGATCAAAGGCGTCAACACTTCCGTTTACGCGGATGGAACGGTTCTTTGGCTGGACCCCGCAGCACTCGGTGGGTTTACCGAGGTTGAACCGAGCGCACCCAACCTGAAGATTGCCGCAGCGTTCGTCGTCTCAGGGAAAAACAACGGCGTACTCATGGTGCGAGTCGACCACGGTAGTCGGTTGTTCGACGCCCACGACGTGGAAATTTCTACCCCTGCGGATGGAGATGTACTCTCGTGGGATGAATCAAACACTCGTTGGACCAATTACACCCTCAGCACGCGCAACCTAACAGATATTGACGTATCGGGGCAGACAAACGGTAGTGTGTTGGTGTATAACGGTACCACGTCAAAATTTGAGGCCACGGTTAGCCTCGCGGACCAGATCATCGTAGGAGGCTTTTACTGATGGCTACACGTATCATTCTGCTAAAAAGCAGTACAGCCGGGGCAGCACCACTGGCCGGGAATCTCGAGCAGGGTGAGGTCGCACTAAATCTCGCGGATCGCAAGCTCTACACGAAAGACAACAGCAACAATGTTGTGCCGATCGGTGCAGCGTTCGTCGGCCCGACTGCTCCAAGTGCGCCAGCGGAAGGCGATTTGTGGTATGATGCGACGAATGATTTGCTCAAGTCCTACAACGGCACGACGTGGTCACCCACAGGTTACACGACGCTCGCCGAATTCGGTATCACCGCGACCGCGGCGGAGCTGAATTTTGTCGACGGTGTAACAAGTGGTATTCAAGCCCAGTTAGACGGTAAGGCTGCCAGTGTTCACACACACGTGATCGCGGACGTCACAGATTTCACAGACAACTCTACGAACTGGGACACAGCATTCAGCTGGGGCGACCACGCGCTTGCGGGGTATCTCACCGAGGCAGGGGTAGAGGCGGATACGCTTGAAACTGTCACTGCGCGTGGGGCGACCACTCCGACAGCGGTGAGCTTTACCAGTGCCGCATCTTCGACAACCACGACCACAGGTGCGGTTGTAATCACCGGCGGTCTGGGGGTCGGTGAAAACCTGAACGTCGGTGGCAACGCCATTATCACCGGTGATCTTACCGTTAACGGCACGACAACCTCGGTAAATTCTAACGAGGTAAACATTGGCGACGCCATCATCCTTTTGAATGCGGATGAGGCAGGTACACCGTCCCAGAGCGCGGGTATCGAGATTGAGCGTGGGACCTCCGCGAACGTATCGTTCCTGTGGGACGAGTCTGCCGGCCAGTGGTCACTGGGGGGTGAGACACTAGGTGACGTTACGATCGACGGTGGGACCTACTGATAATTGACCTGTTTGAGGGTGTGTGCAATAATGTAGGGGCCGCTCCATAGCGGCCCTTCGTATGTGAGGACGCCCGATGGCTGCAAAGATTATTCTAAAGAAGTCGGCGTTAGCGTCGGCGGTGCCTTCGGCGGCCACGCTTGAGCCCGGCGAACTCGCGATTAACTTGGCGGATCGCACGCTGTACAGCAAAGATACCGGCGGTACGGTCTTCTCGTTGGTCGCTGGCGGTTCATACAGTAACGCTGAAGTTGATGCGCACCTGAACACAGCCGCCGCGACCGAGGGTCAGGTTCTGTCGTGGGATGGCGCAGATTACGCGTGGGTGGCTGCCGCGGTAGGGACAGCGGTTGCCCGAACTGTAGACGGCGGCGCTTCTTCGACCGTGTTTCTATCGTCGCAAACCATAGACGGTGGGTTAGCGGCGTCCACATATACATCAGATCAAACAATTAACGGAGGCGGGGCGGATGGCTGATCGCATACAACTACGTCGTGACGTTGCGGCAAACTGGACCAGTGTGAACCCCACGCTTGCACAAGGCGAGTTCGGCTATGAAACGGATACGAGCAAGCTAAAGTTCGGTGATGGTGTGACCGCGTGGGCCAGTTTGGCGTACTTTAGCCTGAACATCGACGAGATTGCAGGCTTCACCGACAACTCCACGGACTGGGACACGGCGTTCGGCTGGGGTGACCACGCACTGGCCGGGTACGCGGCAAGCGTACACACCCACGTCATCGCGGACATCACGGACTTCACCGATAACTCCACGGACTGGGACACGGCGTTCGGCTGGGGTGACCACGCGCTGGCTGGCTACGCGACGACGGTTGATGTGGCCGCTGCCAATTACGCGACTGAAACGTACGTCGACACGGCGGTAGCTACTCTTGTCGACACCGCGCCAGCTGCTCTGGATACGCTGAACGAGCTGGCCGCTGCTCTGGGCGACGATCCAAATTTCGCTACGACGGTCACGAACAACATTGCCACAAAAGTGTCGAAAGCCGGCGATACAATGACCGGTGATTTGACGGTGCCTAACGTCGTCACAGCTGGACTGGTTGACGGTCGAGATGTGTCAGTGGACGGTGCGAAGTTAGATGGTATCGAGGTAGGCGCGGACGTCACGGACGCAGCAAATGTCGAGCCGTTGGTAGATACCCACTTGAACGTCGGCACGGCCACTACGGGTCAAGTGTTATCGTGGGACGGTGCGGACTATGACTGGGTGGTAGCAGGTGGCTCCGCGGATGGTGCCGTCGGCACAATTACGGCTGGCGACGTGGACCTGTCCACAGGTACCGTATTTGCTGATGCGCCCTCAGCGAATGTGACGTACACGTTCAGCAACCCGCCAGCAGCAGGCATAGGGTATAGCTTTACGCTCCGTGTTGTGGGTGGGGAGGACGCCTCTACATACGACATTGCTAACGCTGTAAACGATGGCGTCACTTTCAATACATACGCTCAGGATAGGTCCACTCAAGGGTTCGTATTCAGCCCCGACGGCAAGAAAATCTACGTTATCGGCCTTGTTACCAATACGGTGTTCCAATACTCACTGAGCAGCCCGTTTGACCTAAGCACTGCTTCTTATGATGGTGTCAGTTTTGTTGTCTCTGGTCAGGACACATCATGTCGTAGTCTAGCCTTCAGCGGTGATGGTACAAAAATGTATGTGCTTGGTGTCGATTCAGACGCAGTACATCAATACACATTGTCTACAGGGTTTGACCTCAGTACGGCGACCTATGACAGTGTTAGTTTCAGTGTCAGTGCACAAGCGACCGGTGCCCAGACTGTGACTATTAGTCCCGACGGCACTAAGATGCACATTGTTGGCCCCATCTCAGACTCCGTGCATCAGTACACGTTGTCCACAGGGTTTGACCTTAGCACGGCGGCATATGACACTAGCTTTAGCGTCGCAGCGCAAGAGTCGACAGCGTATGGTCTTGGTTTTAGCGCTGACGGAACGAGCATGTTTATCGTTGGCCGAGACGATGGCGACCGCATTTGGCAATATACGCTGACAACTGCCTTCGACATCAGCACTGCGTCTTATGCGAACATCGCGTTTTATATGTACCCCCCGGTTATTAGGGGCGTGGCTGTACAATTTAGCGCGGACGGCAAGAAGATGTTCGTGTTCGATATTTGGAATAATGACATTTACCAGTTTACAGTGAGTGTAAGCAATATAGTGTTCACCTTCGACTACCCTGCATCGGTAGACTGGTTTGGGTACGAAGCACCGGCGGACCCGACCCCGGGTGTGACAGATATTCTGGAGTTTTTTACGGACGATGGGGGTGCGACATACTACGGGTCACTCATTTACTCCACTGACTCGTCTAAAACCGTCGTGCGGTCGTCTAATCTGGCGACGGTGGCCACTTCGGGCAGCTACAACGATCTGGCCAACCTGCCTACACTCGCGACGGTGGCCACTTCGGGCAGCTACAACGATCTGGCCAACCTGCCTACAATCGCGGGAGACAACCCAACCTTCGTGTCCCTCTCGGTTACGGGCTCGATTACCGAAAATGTGCATACCCTTACCGGTACCGCTGTGGCGTTAGACCCATCGAACGGCACAATTCAAGCACACACCCTGACCGACGCAACTACATACACGGACAGCTTGGCGTCGGGTCAGAGCATTACGTTGGTCATCCCCGGTACCGCGAACACCGTGACATGGCCCACTGACAAGTGGCTGGGTGGTGTTGCGCCGACACTGGATGCAACGAACGATAACATCGTATCGCTCTTTAAGATCGGGACCACGCTGTACGGCAGCAGCCTCGGGGTGTTTAGCTGATGCCGCTGTTGCGCAATGTAGGGCAGATGGCGGCAGCGTATAACGTCGCGTCTAACGCCGCTTCAAGCCCGGGCACCGAACCTTACGCGCTCTCGGCGGAGGATTTCCTATTTGATGCAACTGTGATAAGTTCGATGTATCAAGACCCGTTTCAGGAGACAGTTGTTTCTGTCAGCTCTGACCTTGTGAGTTATATGAAAGATCAGGCGATTAGCACTGGCTAAGGAGAAAGAACTATGACCGTATATTTTGCAGGTGAGTCCGTAAGTGACTTTACTGAGAACACCAACATTTATGCGAGCGATGAGGGTCTTTATGGTTCATCTATTGTTGAGATTGCGGGCGGGGGCAGTAATGTCGGATCGCTTTTTTCGGACCTACCTGAGACGGTAACAACACCAATTTATTTCTCTTTTCAACTCAGCGGTGGGCTTACCAGCCTCTCTGGCGCTGAGTGGAGTCTTGCTTCCGACCCTACGCAATCAAATTTTAGCATCTGGGATGGCGAAGGTAATAACATTTTCTACTGCGGTTTTCCTTATAGTCCCACAGTGTTGCAGGGTAGAATACAACTACGGGATGGCACATCTGCAGACCTTGATTTGGGTAGTGCCGCCGGCGGGCGGTTTGACATCGCGTACAAACCCGGCGTAAGCCTTGAGATTTGGCGGAATAGAATTCGCATACTTAATTACTCAGGTAATGTGGGTAATTCCGCGTCTACAGTAAACGGTGTTGGTCGTTTCGGTGTTGGTAATGGCGATGTGTATGCAACACCGAGATATGGTAGCATTATGGCTACAAGTTTTGACACGAGGTTTGCCACGATGCAAACTGTCAAAGTAAACACTACGCCAACGACCGATACTTCGGGTACAGGAGACCCTGCTGTCATCCCGGTAACTGTTGACGAACGGTATAGGACTACATACGTAATAAACAATATCGTAACTTTTGATACTGATGGTCAAAAAGTGATCTACGCTGAAAACAACACGATCACAGTCCCAGATGGGAGCGCAGTCGCTGCTGTTGTGATGTCGCACTCAGGTTTTCAGAGCGGAACATCCCCAGTAACAAACCTAACGCCGATCTTAGAGATTGGTGCTACGGAGTACACAGGCGCACCAATCGCGCTGGCAGAAGCACCGACTTATAGGCAAACGGTTTTCAATGCGAACCCCGCGACTTCGGCTACTTGGACTGCTTCTGACCTTGAGGGGCTACGCTACGGCTTCTCCCTCAACACGTAAGGGGACCGCCTGATGACCGAATCAACGGTAAACACGCAACGCGCATACGTGGTGACTGACCCTGCTGCGGGTGATACAACTATCGTCAACACGCAACGCGCGTATGTGGTGACTGATCCATCCTATGGGGATTTCAGCAACGTAAACTTACAGCGCTCCTACGTGGTGACAAGACCCCTAGACGAGGGTGGTTTAGGGCAAGCAGACCCTACCAAAAGCCCGAATTATATTGTTGAGAACGGTACGCCTTACGTCAAGTTTGATCCAAACACGAACGATAAGCAGTTGTTTTTCTACCCTTCGACTGAACCCAAACTACGTGAGATTAAACCTGTAAACTACTGGCGCTATTTTTCGACGAAAGGTGGCCGAGATAGGTTTGCGGACATCTACTTCCAAGACGAAAACGGGGTGACCATACCCGGCGACTATAGCGTTCTGGGGGGCAGCTATTACAGTTCATACAGCAACGCCAACGGTCTAGACGGTAATCCAGCAACTGCGTGGATTTCTCTTGGCGCAAACGGCTGGGTAGGTAAGAATTTCGCTGACCCCAAACTCGTAAAAAAATACCGTATTGAGGCTCTGACGAACGCCACCTACACTGATGAAAACCCAAGCAGTTGGCGTATTGAGTTTTCCTATGACGGCGTGACTTGGATAACGGCAGACGAAGTAAATCTTGGGCGTTATATGTCTCCGGGTGAGGTCTATGAAGGTGCGTTGCCGAACTCAGCGCTGACAACCGTAGGTCGATATGAGATTATCGCGTTGCGCCCAAACCTGCTGGATTTCTACGAGGCATCTCAAACATTTAATGGTCCTGAGCAGTTGATCGCACCGCACTTCAATCAGGTGTTTGTGGCGGATCGCACTCTTGGAGATTCTGAACGCAATCAGATTAAGGGTGCGATGTTAGCTCGCGCTACTGGTTCTGGTGTTGATGTGGAGTTCTTCAACACTGAAACCACAGCCCCCAGCGTTGTAAACCCCGGCGCTGAAACGGGTGACACGACTGGTTGGACGGTATCTGGAGGATTCGCTACCAGATCAGGCGCGGCAGGTGAAACACCGGGGGCTTATGAGGGGACATATTACTTTTACGGCGGCGACAGTACAGCATCTTCCAGCGCCTATCAGGACATAGATGTGTCCGCATCGGCATCTTCAGTGAACGTAACTTGGCAGCAGAGCCACTTCGAGGGTGGCGACAAAGGTAATATCAGGTTGGAGTTTTATAGCCTAGTGGATGTGCCGTTTGCTAGATATTGGCGAGTGTTTGTAACAGCAGCGTCAGATAGCAATTATGATGGTACGGCTGTAGCTGAAATAGAATTTCAATCCGCCGAGGTTGAAATCTTAACAGGTACACCGATTTCCGGTCCGTTGTATTCCGGCTTTTCCAGTGCTGATGCATTCGACAACAACGTAAGTACCGAAGCCGCAACAGATGGCGGAACCCTTAGTGGCGGGACCGCGTGGTTCGGCAAGGATTTCGGCAGTGCCGTCCAACTGAGCGGTTATGGTCTTACAGGACGCCAAGGAGAGATTTATCAATCTCCAACAGCGTGGGATTTGCAGTATTCGAGTGATGGCGTAAGTTGGACGACATTTACTTCTGACACTGACACATCCCAAAACGTAGGCGCTGGCGTGTTTTATAGCCTAGTGGCGGGTACACTTTTAGGTTCGAACCCCGGACCCGGACTATCGACGCATACAGGCGGTTGGTTGGAGCGCACCACAAATGACGTGGCCTTACCGGCGGAAACAGATACTGTGCGGATAATTATCGAGGCCCAGAGATTTGCAGGTAACAATAACGATGCGTATTTTGACGCGATCAGCGCAAGTGTTGCGGCCACAAATCCATCCGAAAACTCGGTCCCCGGCGGTCTGCAAGACCCATACATTCCGGGCTTTTTAGGCACTCAGCCGCCACTTGACGAGACAAGTTGGCTTTTAGACGCTAGCTTTGTGAGGTCCGGCCATACACTCGACGCCACTCAGATACAGCTTACCAATACGTCGGGAGGAGCTAACTACCTATGGTGGGTTCCAACAGTCAAAACGCTTAGTACATCAGACGATACTCGGTACTACTGGGAAGTGCAGATGGGCGGCGGCGCGACAAATTATAACGGCTATAATGGTATTGTAACGCAAGTGGCTGTTGACTCTATTGTCAGCGCCGCCACCAACCCTGTACAATATGACTCGCTCGGTAGACGGGGAAATGGCGATATTTGGCGAGACGCCGTAAATATTGTATCAGGACTGCAAACTTTCGGTGCTGGTGATCGTCTGATGATGTTGTTCAACCCCTCTACTGGGCAGGTTTGGACAGGTGTGAATGGTACATGGGACAATGATCCAAGCGGGTCTGCAACATCTAATACCAATACTGCGGGCCAAGCAGTCTACTACATTGCTTTACAGGGACGTGATTTAAATGATGGCCAAAAGCTCATCAGCGTAGCGGCGGACCTGACATATACCCCGCCGGGTGCATATACACCACTAGCCGGTGCCCCATAATAGAAAGGCGTAACTAATGTCAGAAGATCGCCTTGAGCGCATGGAAAAGAAGCTGGACAATCTAGCGGACGCGCTGGTGTCGCTTGTCCGAATGGAAGAACGGATGGTAACTTTGTTCAAGCGCATGGATAGTTATGACGAGAACCAACGCGAGATGGGCAAGCGGATCGGCACTTTGGAGCATAGCACAAACAACAACGGGCAGATGCTCAGGTTTGTTGAGCGGTTATTCTGGATTGTCGCCACGACAGCAGTTGGCTACTTCTTTGTAAACAAGTAAGGACACGACGATGAGCCTGACATATTCAAACTACAAGGTAGTTCCCGATGCTGTCTGGAAGTGGCCTTCATTCAGTCCACGC
>Ga0196887_1000334_pt1 | contig 23307 bp, 11 predicted proteins | sample VirMetDEL_Mar_31_FD_169094 | JGI IMG/M metagenome (GOLD analysis project Ga0196887, IMG submission 169094) | Aqueous microbial communities from the Delaware River and Bay under freshwater to marine salinity gradient to study organic matter... | ecosystem: Environmental > Aquatic > Marine >... | reverse complement strand
GTGGCCTGTTTGTTTAATTCTATTCATACTTTTTAAACATTAACATATAAAGGAACGAATTCCATTTACTCATTAACCATATAAGTAATTTTTTAAATCTTGAATCTTTTTTCTTGTCAGTCATAATTAATCTATTTTATATTTTTTATTACCTGTTTTTTTAATATTGTAATCTCCCCCTGGAATATAACTATTTTTAATTAAAGTAGTGTTGCCAACCATTATAGAATCACCTTTTTTTAGTCCATTAGCGTTTTCCTGAACTAAAGCAAATTTTTTACCATTTGACTTTGTTTTTACTTTACCCGTGTTTTCACCAACTATTATCTTTGGCCCGGGGCCGTTGTTTTCTTCATCCATAATTATTTGTTTTTTTTGTTTTTACGGTTTTTATGTTCTATCCACCATTTATTTAGGGTATAAAATATCGTGATAACTAAAAGAGTTATCTTTAATATCATATCAACGTGGGTCATTGATATTGCTAAAGTACTTAAGTTTATTATACCTAGTTTTAAATCGCCTATATTCATAGTGTTTATTTTAAAGTGTCTTTTATTTTTTTATTTTTCTTACGTAATCGTAGTATTTCGTTTACCCTGTCTTCTTCATATTTTAAATCTCTTATTTGTTTTTTGGTTAAACCGTATTTAGTTAATGAATCTACTTGTTGTTTCTTTTTAAGATCATAAAGCTCTTCTTCAGCTTTATCAGCTGGGGTTAAACCCTTTTTTTCGCTACCTTCTAAACTTAATATTTTATTCACACGATCCTCTTCCTTAGTTAGCAATCTTATTTCTTTGTCTGTCAAGCCATAAGCTTTTAATGAATCTACTTGTTGAAACTTTTTAAGATCTTCTAAGGCTTTTGTTTTTTGTTCTAAAGGAGTCATTGCTTCAAACTCTGCTTTTTCTTTTGCTTCTTTTATTTCAGCTTTATCTTCCTTACGCTCTAAATCGGACTCTGCTTTGCTTTGCATTGTCCATTTAGGCCAACCCATAGCCATAAACAATCGTTCCCATGGTTCATTACTAGCGTCTAAAGCATCTGATACGTTAATTGCTTTTCTTAACAATCTATCTGTTGGAAGTGAGGTAGCGAAGGAAACTAAGTTAGCTCCTATTTCCAGCTTCGGCGAATCTAATCCAAACTTGCCGTATTTCATTTTATCTTCTCCATATTGAAAAGCACTAGCTGCTTTAGATATTTTGCTGGCCTTACTAGAAAGTGGAGGAGAAAGAGCTAATAACCCCATTACAGCATAGTATCTATAATCTTTATTTACATCTTTTTTACTTCTTTCGTAAAGTTTAATAGCTGTGTTTTTCATAGCTACAAAAATAGCAGCTTTAACACCCATACCTCTAAGCAAACCATCAGCCATAGAGTTAACTATCTTAGCTTTTTTGCCGTCTAAAACTTCTTCATCATCTTCTCCGCCCCACATTGCAGCAAACATAGCTTGTTGCATAAAGTTAAATAAAAGGTTTTGCATCCCGCCATAATAAACTATTCTAGCTAAGTTAGCTTTATCGCTGCCTCGTCTATTATAAAGATCCTGAACAGATCTTTTTATTATTCTAGAGTATTGCGACGATGTATTGTTAAAAGCTAATATGATCTTACCCACGGAGCCCGCTTGCTCCATACTAATTTTAGATTGATCACTAGACTGTTGAGACGTTTCCGCAACGCTTATAAACTCCTGCATAGCTTGAGCTTCTGCTTTAGCTTTACTCATGCCCTCTTTCATTAGCGCATTGATTTTTGTTCTATAAAAGGTTGCTCCCCCTATCCCTATTGCTAAACTATCCGCATATTTAGTAGGTAAAAATCCTTTTTCTAGTATTTTAGATATTACACCTGCAATACCGCTTTGTTTTGCTATTAAAGCAATATCAGCTTCATTAACATTTATTCTAGTACCGTCACGCCTATCCACTAGGTAATCCGAATTCATTAGCGTCATAAAATCTTTAGAATATTGTTTTATATCCATCAAAGCTTTACCAGCGGCTATTATATTGTTCTCTTCAAAGTTTAAAAAGTTAGTTGCAGATAACATTTGCAGTAAAGCAGATCTGTTGTTAAAGAACATTATGTTACCTACCGCAGAATTAAGCCATGTTATTAAATTATTACCGGCTTCATTATCTGTAACTGGAACAGCACTTCTACCTGTTCTCATTCGTCTTAAAGAATTTTTAAGGGCTTTTACATATTCTGGACCATAAGCCGCTTCTAGTTTATTAAGATTTTCTTCAGAAAATATAGCGTCAACATTTTGTTGCCATACTTCTAATAGTTTTTTTCTACCTACAGAATTTAAGTTAGCTTGTAAATCAATACCTATATTACCATCCATCCAGTTTTTAGATGGCGCTTTGGATTTCATGCCTCTATTAAGTTTCAATAACTCATCTGCAAACGCTTTTAATTCTGGTTCTGCATTAACATGATTTACCATCACAGCTAAATCTACTTGAGATAAATTAGGCATTTCTATGCCTTGAGCATTCCATATATAAACCCTTATAGCTTGTTCTTTGCTAAACAAAGAGTCTTTCATATTGCCATTCTCATCTTCAAACTTAAATGATTTTTTTAAGTCTTTAGGTACTATTTTTAGCTTCTTTTTAATGGCGTCAAATTCTCTTATACTACGAACTCTAGCGGAACGCAATGCCGAATTAGCTTTAGCATAAGGCTTAAGCAAATTGTCCTCGTAAAACTTAATTTGAGCATCCCCTAACTTGCCTTTATTTAGTGTTTGATATAATAAACCTAAAAAGTCTTCAGCTGAAGGCGGAATAAATACATCAAGCTTACCTTTAAATCTACCTTTAAGTTTTGCTTTATCACTTTTATATTTTTTAAAAGACTCAATACCTGTAGATTTTTCTAAAAACATGTTGAATTGCTGATTCAACTCCAAGCTATTTCTAACTCTGGCTTGCTGAACTTGACTCTTAATATCGATAGTTTTTAAAACATCTTGCACAGCCTTTGGTTGCTTTTTAAGTGAATATGTATTGTCACTAGGCCCCGCTAATTCAACTTTAGGTCTATATATAACATAATTGCCCTGCATTTCCTTTGTAGCAAAATCCGTAGTCATTCTTACAGCACTCTTCATTTTCCACCCAAGCTCTGCCGCATATCTTTGCGCCATCAATGTATAAAGTGATGATCTACTCCTGCCAAGTCCACTAAAAGTTATAGCGCTTACCTCATCGCCATACGATTTTACCTTAGCGGTGACTGCATTTATAACTGCTCCGAATATTTTAAACTTATCTTTAGGAGATAGCTTAGCATCAACATCATAAGTGTTTATATCAAAACCTATTTCTATAGTGCCTAAAGTCGGAAAGTCAAAGTCTAATGCTTCACTACCCGGAGAAGCTCCATCGTCAATTGTTATTCCAATCGTATTTTTACCAACTCTTAGAGTCCCACTAGTAACTAAGTCACGCGCGCGCTCATTTCCCGGTAAATCCCTTAGACCTGCCCATTTAGTTGTATACTCAGTGTCCATGCTAAATAGCGCAGCAGACTTTTTAATTATTGCTAGCTCAGCTTTACTTTTAACAGGTAGTTTTTTTAATGCCTTATCAACTGCTTTAACATTTTGAGCGGCATCATCAGCAAAATAAAAGTCATTATAACCCTTCGCGGCTTTACTAACAACCCAATTAGCTTTTGCTTGAGGGCTAGAATTTGCTAATCCGGTTATATTATCTAAAGGTATGTTTAATCCGATACCTTTTAAAAATTCATGTATTGCTGTAGCGCTATTAGCTGGTCTAGCTGTAAGAATAAAAACATTTTTATTCCCAAACTTTTTATTTCTAGCCATAGCTTTTTCAAAGAAAGGCCCTTTGCTCCCCTGTACAACTTTGCTAAATTCACTAAAATCATACACAGCACCTTCTGCCATTAATCTGTCACCATCTTTTGCAAATTGCTCAGCGTTTAGTTTACCTTTAGATCCATCTGGCATTGTATATAATACATTGCTTTTGGTTTGAGCTAAAGTGTCATCAAAATCCCAAACGCTAATACCTTTGCTGGGTATGTTTAAGCTGTTTGCTATAAGCAAAGCTTTATTATAATCTTCAGCTTGCTTCAGGGACTCATTTAAGGTTGCGCTGTTATTTCTTAAAATTTTAGGTAAAAACTTTTGTATTGACTTAGCTAATTCAACATTTTCTGTTAAATAGTCTTCGTAAATGCCTTTCTTTTTTGCTTCTTTTATATAACTTTTAACTTTATTGTTGTTATATCTGTTAGGACCTCCGTTTTTATCTAAAAGAGCGTTTAAATCCGCAGATACTAAGTTTACATAAGCTTTATCTAAAAAACCATCTAATTTATTTTTAGCTGATTCACTGCCTTTTTGATCTATGTATTTTATATATTCCTCATATATAGATTGCACGTCTGTTTCGTGCTCCATAATTAATTTATTATCTTCATCAAGCACAATGTATTTTCCAAAGCTAGATACTTTACGTAAAAGCCCATTCATGTCTTCTCTAGCTAAAGCTAAAGCAGCGTAAGCTCCCCTAAAATCTTCGTTAGCTATAAACTCGTCGATAACTTCATACATAGTTTCTCTAGCTAATCTAGCGTCAGTATTTACTCTAACTACTGCAGCAGCTCTATCGGCACCTCCTTTTTGTATAGACTTTTTAATAGAATCCGTTGAGCGGAAGCCATATAAATTTATTCCATTGTACCTTATATAACTAAGGTTGTCTTCTTTACCAGTGGTAAACAGTAGATCGTTTAAGCCTTTTTTACCCAACCCCGAAGCTTCACCAATTTTTTTAAACAATTGATCATTTCTAGTTACTCCTAAAAGTTTAAGATTTCGAGTAGCTCTACTCCATCTTTTTATAAAGTTATTTATAGTTTCAACTTTCTCTTCTTTTGAAAGCTTGTTTTCTTTAATGTTTTCTATTTTTGACCATTCATTGTTAAAAGCAATTTCTTGAGTTATATATTTAAACTCTTCACCAAAAGCATAACTAAGATCTTTCAAGGCTTTGAGCTGAGCTATTTTAGTGCTCATATTAGGATATTCTTTTTCCAGTATTTTTACAAATTCTGCTCGAAATTTTCTACCCACCTGAATATCATCATATAATTTGAATTTTTCCATTAAAGCATTGCCTACATCAAGCAAGCTCATTCGCTTTTTCTTGTGTAGCTTAGCTAACTCATCTATAGTGTCATCTCCAATGGAAATATTAGAAGCTGTTCTCCAATCTTTAAACTTATCATTTGAGAAAAAGTTTGAAGGTAATTCATTACTAAACATCTGAGCGTTCTTGCCGGCACCAATGTCAGCTATAGTCATAGGGTCTAGACCTGCTTCAGTTCTACTAAGCTCGTTAGTAATATACTTACCTGTTAATTTAACAAGTTCTAATAATCTTAATCCCTCAGGTGATCGACCATTAACTCCATCCTTAAATTTAAAAACTCCGTCAGTATCTTTGTAAGCGCCTATAACATCTAGCATATCATCGAAGGTTACATCAGATAAATCCCGTAATGTATTACCAGATCCAAGTCCGCCTCTTTCTTTAGTGACATATAGTGCTTCTTTAAGTTTATTACCTATTCCTGTATCTTTTTCAATTATTAATTTGTCTCCTCTATCGCCATCGGCATAAAAATATTCAGGCACTGTAGATTTTGGAAAAAACTTAGTTAAAAGATCTAATATAGAAGTAGTTTCTTTAGATCTAGTATAGCCTTCAATATATTCGGGATCACTTTTTTCTAATAATTTTCTTCTATTTAGGTCGTTTATATATTCATTTATTTCTTCCTTATTTACTCTTGCGGTTTCAATATCACCATTAGCGTTTCTTATTTCTACTACATTTAAAGGCTCTGTAATGTTTTTTAAAGCATTATCCATGCTTGGTTTATTAAGGTTACCAGAACGCGCTGAAAGTGCACTAGGGGATACGCCAAATATCTCAGCTGTAACTTCATCTATTACACTTTTTAATCCTTTAAAAGTTCTAACTTTTTCGTTATCTTTATTTTTAGCCCAAAATTCTTTTACTTTATCTTTAGCTCTATTGTATCTATTTTTTGTTCCCGCTAAAATTGAAGAAGGTTTTATTTTTTTAACATCTTTTACTTGTTCGCTTTTTATTTCCTTAGTGCTATTAGTTTTTTCTTGACCAACTATAAGCCTTTTTGAAACGTCTATAATTCGACGGCCTCCTCTAGAAAATATAATATCTTCTATGTCATTAACGACTGCTTCCCCTTGTCTATTTATAGTATTCTTTTTAAATTCACGAATAGTCATGTTTAAAACATCTCCTCTTACTACATCTAAAAACGTGTTTAAATCTACAGTATCTCTTACTTGAGGCTTTTGCAATTTGTAAAAAAGCACTCCTACAGATTTAACAAATTTTTCAATAGGCACTTTTAAATCTTCCGATATTTCTTTTTCCAAAATAGCTAATCCTGCTGGTTTTGGCACTTCAATTCCTTGTTGTTTTGCAAACTCTACAGGATTATTTTTAGCTAACTTTTTAAGAGCAGCTTTTGGAGTTCTTTCCATTTCGCTAGAAGGAAGAGCGTCTATTTCTTTAAGCTTTTTATCAATAGCTGCTTTTTGTTTTTTTACTAACTTATCCGTTTCGGTTTTAGCTTTAACTATCTTTTTTTCTATTACGCTTTTAACTTCGGGAGTCAAAGATCTTTTTTTAGTAGAAGGATCTTTTTTTGTTTTAACAAAATCTTTAGCTGCAACTTCATTAATTTCTTCTGACACAACTTCTTCAGCACTTTCTTCTTCAATACCAGCCGCTTGATTCGCTTGTTTTTGTACTACCGCGTTAAAAGCGGCTTCAGCTTCGTCAACAGCTTTTTGAGATTGAGGATTATCAAAATCTTCGTCTAAAACTGCTTCAGCCTCTTCAAGAGCTTGTAGTGCTGCATCAAGTTCTTGTTGAGCTCCTGTGTTTAAATCTAAAGATTGTTTCGAAGTGTTGGTAGTGCTAGGCCCTTCCGCTTTTATTAAAGAACCGGTAGCTCCTTGTGTGCCGGCCTTTAAGTTTTTAGAAGCTTTACCTGCTTTTACGGATTTATTAAATTCCTTTACAAAATTAAAAACGCTTTTACCGTCGTTTAATTCAATACTTCCTTCTTCTACAGATAATGAGAATAAACCTTTAACAGCTGAAATTAATTTAGATATTTTACCTTCGGTTTCTTTCACCTTTTTGTCAAGCATAGCTTCGCTTAACAATGTTATAACCTCTTCGTTGTATTCAACAGAATTAATGCCATATTTTTTTTCATATTGCAATCTTCTGCTTTCAAACTCTAAATCAGATTTTAACCCCAAGCTGTCATAATATGAACTTAATTCTTTTCCTACCGTTTTAATATCGTATTCATTACCTTTAAGCAATTTACGTAAATACCTATGTAATAACTCATGCGCCGTGGTATTTATTCTACCTTGAGCAAAAGCTTTTCCTTTGTTTATTAGAATTACATCGGATCCATCTTTAAGATTTATAATAGTTCCATATCCAGTGGTGCTTTCAGCAACTCCATCTATATCATCTTTTATGCTTTCTTGAAAAGAATTTAGTTCTTCTTCATTATTAAACGTTTTTATTTCTCCCTTAAGATCTAAATCTTTACTCAGTTCCTCACTAAACTTTATGTCTTTTTCTAAAGCGCCTTTTATAAAAGTAGTAGAGCGGCTTTCCGCAATTTCTTGATCAATTTCGGAAATTCTTTTATTTATAGGGCCGTGATAAGCCTTATCTAAATTTTTCTTTTCATCTAACAAAGTGTTTTTCTCAACCAGCATAGCTAGTTCTTGGCCCGTAACATTGTTGGGAGATTGTGTTATAGCTACATCTAATCTTGTAGCGTAATCTATAGAAGCCTGTACCTCGTCTATTGATTGTTGAGGAATATTTACCCCATTCGCTTTGGCTTCTTCTAGTTTAGTTTTTGTAGTAAAAAGTTCAAACTTTAGGTTTTTTATTTTATTTTGATTAGTTCTTATTGTTTCCGCATACACGTCAGTTGCGGTTTTATAAGAACCCACACTACCTAGTCCAGAACTAAGCATTCCTACACCTGCTACTAATTGCTTTTGCTCTTTCCACCATTCATCGCTAAAAAATTCACTATTAGCCAAAGCAAAAGAAGTATTTAATAATCTTTGAAAACCAACCTCCATTTCTTCTTCTCCAAACTCTTTAGCCATTCCGCCTACAAATTGTTTTGAAGCTTCATATCCTGCTTTTGCAGCTGCATTAGTGCCTAGCCCTTTATTTTTAAAAGGTAATTTAGCTAAAGCATTTGTTACATTTTTCCCATTAAGAAACTTATAATCCGGCATAATCATTTGTACGCCCATTGTGCCAATAGTTAAAGCTGAAGAATAAGCGAATGCGTCCGACTTGCTCAGACCTTGATCCAAAGCATCTGTGTAATTACCTAAAGCTAGAGCTCTAACCGTAGCGGCTGCTGTGATCATGTCTTTATCAGCACCTGACAAAACATCTTTAACAGGCTTACGTCTAGAAATTTTACCTATTGCATTTTCTATTCCGCTTATATTTCCTTTTTTAGCTTGTGTTATTAAGTAAAAACTAAAAGGAATTATGTCGCCAGCTAAGGCAGCAAAATCGGCTCCAGTGTTATCTCTACCAGGAGTAAATGCTTTACTAGCTTCAACACCTAAAACATCGTACGCAATGTTATTGTCAATAATATCTACAAACGCGTCAAATTGGTTGTAAGAGCTATCCCCAGACAATACGTCTTGAAAAATAGAAGCGGTTTTGCCTAAAAGAAACGAAGTCCAGCCTATGGAACCCTCTAAAAATATTTGAGTTACTCCTTGAGTAAGCGAATTTATACCTTGAGCATAACCGTCTAATCCAGCACTAGCTTCTTTTTTAAAATCCCTAATCTCTTGTGTTTTCTTAAAAGTATCTTTTATTTTTCCAGTTGCTTCGCTTATTTTATAAGTGCCAGCTAAAGTATCTTGACTGTTTTGTATATTTTTAAATTCTTTTTTTAAATTTTCTTGTTTAATGTTATATTCTTTTACAGCCTGATTAATTAAACCAACATTTATATTAAAAGCTTCAACTTGAGCTTGCGTAAACTTATCGTCGGGTGTATTTCCTTTAATTACACTGTTTTCATCAATTAATTTATTAGTATAATTAACTAATTCTTGCTGAAGCTCTACGTCTTGCTTCATAAGATCTTCTGCTACATTTTTATTTCTTTTGGTAATATTATCAAAAGCTTTGGCTCTGGATTCGGTTATAATTTTTTCTTTAGCACTAAAGTCTAGAGCATTAAAATTAGCTCTACCTTTTGTAGTATTGTCGTTAGAAACTTTAGTAGCTACGATGTCAAAAACTTCTTCAGTATATTTATATGTTTCTGTCGGCACTTCTTCTACCCTTCCTAAATCTTTAAGAAGACCTGTTATTGGATCTATTACTGCATCAAATTTTTTAAATACAGTGTCTTTATCTGTAGCAGATTTTGCTCCTGTATCTTTAGCAATTTCTTCAACAGCATCTAATGTTTTTTGCTGATCTTTTGATAAACTTAAAGTAGCATTATTTTTATCTTCTCCCTCGGGCATTTCGTAAATAGAAAACAATTTATTATTTACAGTTAAATCAAGTTGAGTTTGTAAATAATTTCTTCTTTCAATAGCTTCAATACCTTTATCAGTAGCAGAAAATGAAAAATCTTGTAAAGAATTATCAATGCTTTTTATTTCCTCAGAAATATTGTTTCTTTCAATAACGTCTTCTATATACAAAGGTGAGGTTTGGTCTTCTTCCCCTGTTAAGTTTTTTTCTTTTTGTGCTTTGGAATAAGCGTCAAATTCTTCTTTAGTTACTTTTTTATTGTCTATGCTAAAGCTCTCCGTTTGATTTTGTAATTCCAAAGAACCATTTGCCGATAACAAATCCATATCGTTTTGTGCTACATCTTCCGATACTACATCTGCACTCTCTGCAGTATCCTTTTGAAAACCTGGATTACCTATGGTACTTAGTATCTCCGTATCAGCTTTACTATCTTCTTCAGTCTCAGGCCCTTCAACAAGCACGGCGTCTGGATACTTTGCTATAAAATCGTCGTATCTGTCAGGAGTAACATTAAAAAATTTTTCAACACCCTCTACTATTGCTTTATATCTTTTCATTATTATTCTATTTAATTTTATTTACCACTGTTATATTCATCTGATGTCTCCGTTGTATTTTTATCTCCTTTTTTTATTTCAGTCTTACTCACCTGTTCAACAAAATACCATTTACCGTTTTCATCTTTAAAAAGCCCTTTGTTTGCTTTTGGGTTTGTATTCATTATGCCATCGCTTATTTTTTCGCGCATTCGGTTTTCAAATATTTTTTTAAACTTATCTTCACCTTCATTAACATCTGATAATAAATCTAGTTGGGTTTGACCTAAACCTATGCTTTTTAAAGCTTGTAATCTAGCTAAATCGTTTTCATTAGCCATAAAATTAACGTATTGCGTTGCAGCCAACGCGTTTATTTCGGCATTAATAGCGTCTTGATTAACAGGTGTTCTAGTTTCTCTTCTTTCAAAATACTCGCCATTTTCACCCCTTACAGTTGTACTAACTATTGTTTGTTCTTTTGGCTTTGGAAGTGCTCCAGGTTGTCCTATAATGCTTTTTTCCTCTTCGAACCCTTCTACTAAAGCGCCATTTTCATTTATAAATTTATTACCTACACTATTAATAGCTGTTTCTACAGGCTTAATATAATTGTAAGTAGGGTTGTTTAAAAAGGCTTCAACTTCTTGAGCGGTAAGTTTCGTTGTGTAAGATTCTTCTTCGCCATCTGCGTTAAGATATGTTCCATTAGCCTCAATACTTCCATCAGTGTTTCTTGTAAAAGTATCTCCTTTACCGGGTTTACCAATAAGTTGATTCGCTATATCTTGAGCGACTCCTCCGTCTTTATTCATTATAAACTCACTATTTTTATCTTTACCCATGTTTAGACTAACAAATCCATAAGTACTACCTAAAGCAGCTGAGTTACTTAACTTTTCTTCCAGATTAGCGGATCCTCCAATGTAAATCTCTTGAGTAGATTTTGCTGATAATATTTTTCTGTCTAAATCAGCTAATGTATCCATAGCTTCCTTTCTTGACTTTCTATTAGAATTAGGATCCTCTAGTATATTAGTGTAGTCGTTATACTGATCTAGTAAGTATCGGTATTCTTTATTAAAAGATTCGTTTATTTCACCAGCTATTGCTTTACCGTTTTTTTCAAATGCCACTACATCTGCAGCATATTCTTTTTCTCGTTTTCGCTGTCGGATGTCAAACATGCGCCTTTCTTTTTGATCGCGCTCCTGTATTGCTTTGTAATCATTAACAGATTTAGTAGTGGTCTTTGCTATAGTATTCTGCAAATCCGCCGCGGATCTATCACTGATTACTTTATATTCTCCGTATGTTGCCATTTTTTATATTTTAAGCATTTCGTGTTCCTGTATTGTTGTTTGTTCCGAAGTTTGGTTCGAAGTACATTTGTCTTGCGTCAAGGCTAGTTGCGTTAAAATCGATTTCCGTTTCCGTATTAACAAGAGGATTTGTTGTGGCTCCGTCCGCGCCTATCCCTTTGCGAAAGAGCCCGCAGCCGACATAAGTCCACTGGTTATATTACCTAAGCTACTATTAAAAGCGGCATTTGCATCAGCTACACTTTGTCTTGCTTGGTTTTCTTGCCCCTGTAATCTTCCTAATGTAGCGTAATTTCTATCTTCTTTTGCCCCCTGCTGTATTGCTAAACCTTGCCCTTGAAGCGCTTGCACTCTTCCCTCTTCTGCTACTTGTCCTTGTTGAACTCTTTGCTGTTCTTGTAATTGACGTTGCTGTAAGTTTTGCTCTCCAGCGGCTCTCGCTTTTTCGTTAGCGGCTTCTTGGGTTTCAATGCTCGCTGAAACATCTTTTTTGCTTCTAGCAGCGGCTTGTGCTAACGCTGTAGCTCCACCAGCACTCGCTCCCGTAGCTCGCAAAGTATCTAGTGTATTTGCTAGAGCAATATCTGTTTGCTCCATCTGAATCTCCGCAGCCTGCGTAGCAACCCCTAAATTATTAAACGGGTTAGTCAAATTATCTGATAAGTCAGTTATCATATCGGCTTGAGAAACAGCTCCTGCATAAGGATTAATTACCGCATCACGCCCGTTTTCAAACATCGTTATTTCTCTTGCTTTTTGAGCAGCGGCTTTTTCAGCGTTTTCTCTTTGCTTTTTCGCAGAGAACATGCCTATGACACCGGTAACAACTCCTACTCCAGCCATAGCTATTCCTATTGGGTTCATAATTTTTATTTTTTATTTTTATTAATTTAAGATGACTGCACAAATCCTGTGCTCACTGCAAATAATTCTTTTTTAGCATTATTAGCATTGTTTACTTCCATTTTTACTTCTCCAAAGAAACCTTTAACTCCCGACGACGATCTACCAAATACTACCTCTCCACTTTGTGACGATGTATCATTAACCAAATCCGCAAAGTATTTGTCTTCTTTTAATTTAAAACTATTAACTAATAATGCGTTTTGCATTTGTTCTAGTGTAGTAGCAAATACAGCTTCTGTTACAGGTAAAGTTTTATCGGTGTTAGTATTAAAGCTAACCATTTTCCAACCAGTATCTCCTTCATAGTTAATTGTTTGAAAGTTTTTAACCATCGAAGGTGCTCCGTTAAATACAAATGTAACATTTGAATTGTATGTAGTTCCGTAAAATACTCCTCTAGCAGTTGTATTAGGAGCTAAAGTGTAATGCTTGTATATTTTACCAGCGTTAGTTGTAAAGTAGTTATTATTAAGGCTAAATATTTGATTTGGCTTATAATCAAACATACTTGTCCACCCTTTTACACTTTCGTCAAAAGATGTAGTTATATATGGATTTCTATCAGAAGCACTAGTTTCTATAGAAAGTACGTATTGCTTATTATGAGCGTCCCATCCGCCAATGATTCCTCCTGTTATTGCGGCAGATAGTTTATCTCTAAAAAAGTCAGTCATACCAAAGTTAGATATAGGAGTGATTCCATCCATTGATAATCTACACACAATATTTTGATTTCTGTCAGTAAAATATTTTCGGTAACCATTGACAGCAAAAGATTCTGGATCGGTAGATATTCCGTACTCACCGCCAAAAGCAACGTTTTGCCCTATAACTAAGTTACGGCTAGTAACACTAGCATTTCCTTCAGCTGAATATATAGCGTCTTTATCTATTAATGACTTACTTACTTTACTTTCTTGAAATATAATAAGGTTAGTGTCTTCAGCATATAATTTTTGTATTGAACCATTTACTGGGTCAATCGTTCTTGTTATGTCTTCACCTACACTAAATTGATTAGTAGCGTTAAAACCAGTTCTAGAGTTAAAGACACCGGAATGTATTAAACCACTAAATTTATGTGATTGTTTGGGCTCGTCTTCTACTAGATAAGCCTTAACTCCATAATCAACCGATGTATTATTATATCCACCTCTTATTCTAGACTCTTCTATAAGCCAATCATATTCCGAAGCTCCTGAATAAGCTTCAGGTATACTATCAAAATTTACAATCTTTCCAAAAACAATAGGTGAATTAACTGGAATAATATCAGTAGGAGCAACAGCGGCTACAAATTTCGTAAAATCATTACCAGGAAACGCCTCAACTACAGTACTAGTATAAGTAGTAGCAGTTCCTAATATGTCGTATGATATAGTGAACTCTTGACCCACACTAACCTCGGTAGCACTTGCTAGTGAACTCATGGTTATAGTAGTACCATTATTACTAATGTAATTTCGAGTAGCACCGGGAGTTACATCGGCTATACTCTTGATCTTTTTTAACCAGAATGTGTTAAAATATTTAAGTTCTATTATTGCTGCCATTTATTAATTTGTTATTTTTATTCTAGATGTAGCGAAAAGGCTAAGCCCAATAGGATCAATATATGGAACGAGAGGTGAAGTTTGGACTGCTTTAACCCCATAGTTGCTATTTGTATTAAACAGCTTAGTGCCTAACTCAGAATCAAAACCTGCAGACCATCTTAAATTAATACCTGTAGGCGGCTGACTATTATCTCCCTGTGTAGTCCATAACGCATTTACTAGAGAATTAGCTGCATTTAATTCAAAGTTTATATAACGCGCGTTTGTAGGCGGTGTATAAACTGTTGTTCTTCCTGAATCAGTGTAGAATTTATTAACATATTCCCCATAAGGAGTTTCAGCATATATCTTTAAACCGGTATTTACAGGATCACTGCTAATTACTTCTTCGCCTTCTGAAGATCTAAAATATTCGTAAGAGTCCCCTTCGGTGGCAGGAGCAGCATTAGTTCCTTGCCAAGGAATACATTTAGGATAATGTAAATCATCCGCCACAACCCAACCTGCAACATCGTAGTTGGTATTTGTACCGCTTTCTCTTTTCAAGTTTTCAACAACTATAGCATACTCTACTCCCCCTCCGTTAAATCCAAAACTAGAGTAATCAAAAGCTCTTATGTTTGATAACCAGTTATAACCAGTTGCATTGCTGCCAATAGTTAAGCCACCAGATCCGCCGGGATAATCAAAGTTAACAGCATCGGTAGATAAAGCGTTACCAGCTTGGTTATACTCTAATAATCTATTAGCTTGTATCCAAGTTGTAGTTCCAACTTTTCTATAATAAAATGTAGTTTTTGCAGCTTTAAACTCCGCGTTACCACCAAAGTTTGCTAGCTGTTTAACGTTAGATGTAAACAATAAAGTACCAGATGTATGAGATCCAACATTTATATTAAATGTGTTGCTTATATTTTCTACAGGAGGATTCGTTTCGCTGTCACTTTCTTTTAAATACCATATTCCGGAAGCACTATTTAAAGTTGTAGCTCGTATAATATTGCTATCAGATAAAACTGGATCAACTATGCAACTATCGCTTACCGCTTCTGAATTAACCATTGGATAATCCACAGAAATATTTGTGTCGTGATCAACAAACAATTGGTTATATTGTCCTCCAGACCCATTAGGGGAGGTAACGCCATTAGCGTCTGTTACTCGTATAGTTGCCGTATATGTTTTTAAATCATTAACGCCTGCTGTTTGCGCAATTTGTCCGTTGTTTCTATTTATTTCCCAATTATCAGGAATATTGCTAGTAGCAGAGCCTCTAACTAAAGTGTATTGTAAACCTTCTCTATTTTGGTTATTGTTTGCACTTCCATTTAATGGATTAGCGGCAGCCCATTTGCCTGCGCCCTCTGTAAATCCTGGTAAAACAACTGTAGAATTTACAGGTATTCGAAAGTCAGGTATTTTAGTATACGACGGAGCAATGTTTTTAAGGGCTCCTTCTCCTCCTACGACACCTCCTATAGTTAGATTGCTTTCATCACCAGTAGAAGTTGTTACTTTAATCCCAATAGTATATACGTCTATGTTTCTACTAGTATCGTTAAATGTTAATGATTCAACTTGATTATTACCTAAAAATCTTATTAAATACTTACCGGTAAAAGCCCCTGTCCCTTCCTCAAGTTCAAACAATTCTACTGGCTCATCATTTCCATTTATTTGCGACGTAAGTTCCGCGGTTGCGGGTATTGCGTAAACCTGTCCTTCACTGTCAATAGGTTCAAAATAATTTGTAGTTACCACAGAATTTGCAATACTAGCTTCTGTAAAATTCCAATCAATATCAGTAAACCCAGTAGCTTGCCCCCCGCTAGAAAGAACATCCGCGTTTAAATCAACTATTAATCCTTCAGAAGTAGTCTCCCAATATATATCCAACAAAGATTCAACCGGTTCTGTTTCATATACAGCTAAATAAGGCACCATGTTGAAAGGAAAAGTATCGCTTGCTGGGTTAATATTTGTTGCTCCTATAGATTTTTCTGTTGTAGATATTCTAGCTATTAAAGGGTTTGAATCAATTTGATAGTATACTAAGTTACCATTTCTAGGTTTTGCCCCTGAATCATTAGATAACTGGTCGTAAGCCATATCTAAATCAAGTGCTGTTGAAATGGTCGTAACTGTGTGGTCAATTGCATTTTTACCGCTTGAGGATAATCTAGCATAATATTGCTCATTATAACCTTCAGCGTCGCCTTCCATGGTGTTATTAACTCTTCCGTATAATTCAACCGAACTTCTAAACTGTTTTTGGGTTGGCCCAACTTCCTCTAAATCTCTAGGAACTTTGTTTATATTATCGTTTAATAGAACAGTATGAGCGGTTAAATTAGTTTCATTGCTAGGAAATGGGCCATTTTCTTCACCACCACTACTTTGCCCTGGGTAACCATTAAGTATTCCAGGTAAGTATACATTGTAGTATTCCTGTTCTGTTTGTTTAACTACAACTTTATAGCTATACCAACCTAAATCATTTATAGTATACGCAAACTTTAAATCCTTTGCTCCAGATGCTAAATTTTCAGCACGGAGATAGACATTGTTAACCCTACCGCTAGTCGTTACAGTATATTGACTCATTACGGGGTTAGTTAATTCAACATTAGTCACTAACACAAAGTCTTCATAAGCTCCTCTCATGTAATTTCCTATTATAGGAATATTTGTGTTAAGATTTCCAACTGCTGCAGATAATCTAAAAGTGCTTGTAGTATCATTAACTATTACGCTACCACTTGGTTGAATAGCGTAACCTTCTGCGTTAGGATTACTAACTGCTTGTTTTATAGCATATAAACCAGGGGTGCCTGATGCTAAATTTATTTCCGATGTAATCTCCGAATTTACTATTACATTTATAGCATCTCCAAACCAATCCAAAACATTAGTGTCGTTAGCAGAAGCGTCGTAAGAACTGTATATAGTAGAACCCGAGTAAAAATTTGGTACATCACCAATTCCGCTGTCTACCGAAGACAATATAACAGGAGATTGCCTACCAAACTTATCTGCTAAAACAAATCCTATTTGGTAATTTCTATTTCTTTTAACCGAATGATTAGGATATTCTATCCAATTATTAAAAACTCCTGTGTCACTTTTTTGAGCTATTTTACAATTATAGTTTATATTAGCAGGAGGAGTATGCTGATCCCTGTAGTTTCCGTATATAATTCTATTACCCGAACTTTCTTGAGAGAATGCTCTTACAGGCACTTTGTCGTACACACGAACTGTTTGTGCTTCTGGGAGTGTTTTGTAAGGCTTTCTTGATTGATAGTCGTAGGCGTAATAGTTGTCAACTCCACTCGCTCCAGAAATTTTACCAGCGCTTATGCTTTCTAAAACTTTAACAGCAACGCTATCACTTTCTCTAAATAATATTTCTACCTCACTTATTTTATAATCACGTACTATTCTATTAGCATTAGTCGGTAATGGAATAACTAGCCCTATATTCTGAACTTGATTTTCCATAAAATTAACTATAGTAGACTGATATGCCGCGTCTTCATCCCCATTCAAAAAGAAACCATTTTGTTTTGGTATGTAAGCTATTTGAGTAAACGGAGCCATTAAAGAATACTCGTTGTCGTCATATTTAAATCTATAGCTAAATCTTACAAACCGATCTTCTAAATAATCTGGATCTCCAGGCCAGGTGGCATCACTGTTTTTATTAGACATAGTAGACTGAATTAGTGTCATATATGTATTAGCGCTTGGAGCACTATTAAAATCGGGAGACACAGCAATTCTAGTGTCACCAGTGGCTGGATTTAAAGATACGCTTTGAACTGTAATAAACTCGTCTCCGCTTATATTATTTTCAATAGAAACTACCGTTGCACCTATAAATGGAGTGTATTTATTTACTTGATCTCCTGAAACATCAAAATAACCAACAGAGGTTGATCCTAATATTTCAACGTCTATCCTATTGTATAATTTAATAGATTGGTAAGGGTTGTACTTAGCTACGGAAATCTGATGTTCTTGAGTATAATATTGTGTAGGAATAGATCTTGAGCCAGCTGCTTGATTAGCTAACCCAATATTTATTTTGCGGGGTTGATTTCTATTGTCTGTCCAAAATAATAAACTTTCAATTAAATTTATGCCTAGTATATTGTTAGTTGTAGAAAAATTCAAAAATTCACCTTCTACTAATTTTGTATAAGCTTGAGTAGAATTGTTGTAAACATAAATGTAATGCTTAGAAGTACTGGGGGCATTTGTAGGTTGAAAAGTATTAGGATCAGTATAATCTGTTAAAAATACAAATATTTGATCAGTCGCATTATTAGTGTGAATACCTATAACAGTTAGCCCATCTCCAATATCAGTTCCTGTAACTAAATCGTTACCTATAATATTTTCTAAAGCCCCAACATCATTGTCTTCGGATCTACCAACAGATATATTTCGAGCATCTCTATACTCACCATTAGGCAATATTCTATCATCAAGATCTTTATTCATCTTGGATTTTAGAAAAGTGTTTTTAATTTGTTGAGCCATTTAATTACGATTTAATCCATTTAGATTTACCTCTCATTACTTGCACTATCTCTGATAGCTTAATGTTAGATAATCTTATTTTAGCATTTCTTAATTTAGCTGATCTGTCTTTTTTTAATCTTTGTATAACATACTCTGGTTGATTAACTCTACTAGCTAGTATAGAATACAGCATGTGTGCATACAAAGCCTCTTCAGCCATCTTCGGTATTCTAGCGTCTAAATCATAAGCTAAACCGTCAGAAAGGTATTCGAGCACTATTAGATTGCTTTTTAAGTTAGATGAAAAAGCTATCGTTCCGTCTCTCTCGTTCATATTGAACCACCCGTTTCTTTGAGCGTATTGCGGGTCGTTGCCATATCTTTGTCCTAAGAAAGGATTACCGGTTAACCAGCCAGCATAGGCTTGGTAATCTGCAACAGTAATATTGCCATTTAGTAAATTGTCGTTTGCCTGACCCCATCTTTCGTTCGTTAAAGAAGAACCTTCTAGGTTATCGCCAAAGTTATCCATAGTGTAATTACCCGCATCGTCTTGCAAAGGAACTTCGTAAGGACTTGTTGTTAAATTGTTAGCAGGATATATAGGGTGTTTTACACCCATAGCATCTATGTAACACATATTTACGTAGTTAACGTAATCTTGAGGTATAGCCACACTTAAGCTAGGGGGTATTGTTAACTCTTGCGATTTAATACTTTTCAATGTATCATAACTAAATTCCTGCAGTCCTCTTTTAGCGTGAAATATAACATCAGTTCTTTTAACATCTGAAATTAATTTATGCTCACCCACATAAATAGCAATAAAACCGGTTATAATATCATTTAAAGATGTGTATCCGTAACTCCCGTAGTTTTGTTCAACTGTATCACCTGTTGCATCTTCTAAGCCAAAGCTTCCTCCATCTAAAGTTTTTAATTGTACGGCTATATAAACGCCTGCAGTCGGAGCTGCCCCAAAGGTTATAACATTGTCTACAAGTGTGTAGGCTAATATATATTCAGTATATGTTCCTGGTAAACCAGTTGGGCTGGTATACAGTTTAAAATTATTCAAGGTATAGTTTAACCCCGCTGGATTAAAATCACCTAGTATTAAATCAGTGTTAAAAGTTACGGTTATTACGCCAGTACCGTCGGATACAAATCGCTGTGCTCCAGCGTAATATTGTTCATTAGTTTCGGTTATTAAACCGCCATTAGGTATAGGCATATCTTATAGTGTTGAGCGTTGAACTTCTTGTTGTACTTGTTGAGCAGCTACTTGAACGATAGATGGATCTCTAATAACAACACCTGAATAAAGTAATACTTTCAGTATAATATTAGATTGTTCTGTTTTAGATAACTCAAAATTAACAGAATTTGTAGGATTATACTGATAATAATTTTGACCAGAGGGTATCGTAAAATTCCAGATAACATCAACAGGCTTTCGCAAGTAACTAACCTGTATATCCGACGTAATAGATTGCGGATATAAATACAATTTACTATTTTCATATAGATATATTGGGTAAGTTGTTGTTGGTGCTATTAAAGGTGTTGAGTTTAAATATAAAAGCTCATTACGCTGCGATAGCTGAACTTCTTTTTCGTTTTGATATATAACTGTACCAAGCCTGTAAAAGTCCTCTGGAGTTGCCGTAACAACTATAGTTGCGTTATTTGCAGGAATACTGTTAAATATTATATTAGCTCCACTTATTGTAAAGGCTGTTGTTGATACTCCGTCTATAGTAACAGCTATAACGCTGCTAGCTAGCTGAGAAGAAGTTATCGATGTAAAAGGAAAAGAAATAGATGTTCCGTTTCCTGTAAGTGTTTGGGTAGCTACACCTGCTCCCGATGTTGTTGGTAACGTAAAATATCCTCCAGCTGGAACATAAGTTGCATCACCGTATGTTTTAAATACAGATATGTCCTGATCAACGTTTTTAACGCGATCCGCATATTCTGTATCATTATCAGGTCTTCTGACCTGCTGATTCAAAGTTTCAAAATAGCTTTCAAATATTTCTAACTGTACTTGCGTAGCAACTTTATTAAATTCGTCTGGTGATAGATTACCTCTCTGTTCCTTATTAAGAATAAGTAATACCGTTTTATAAACTATGTCTACATTTACTGCCATTTTATTTCTTTTATTATAAATATTAACCGGTCCCAATTAAGAAACCGGTCAATACTAATTCACCATCTATAATATAATTACGTGTTTTTTTTAAAAACTACTATAAAAACTTCTTTTCTATAGATCTAAATACTTCCATTCCTTCATCTGTCTTAAAGTAAGCAGCCATAGCTGAATATGGGTTTTCGTCAAAGGGTACAGACATTAGTTTTCTACCATTAGATGCCCACGAAAAAGTTCTTTGATCTTGCGATAAGGCAATTATTCCTGCCTCGGTAGCTTTGATAGCTGTGTTACGTAAGCCCACGTTTTCATCCTGTGCTAATTCTAAAAATAATTCAGGGTTTCGGTTTGCAAACAATCTTAAATCTCTTTTTATTTCTTTAGAGGATAGATTGCTAACTTCACTACCTATTTCAACACGTAGTATAGCTTCAGCATCGTCAATATCCATATCTCTTGCGAACACCGCTGCGTCTGTTTGTAAATCCAACATTTCTAAATCATCAAAAGCTTCTTCTACGGGATCGTACTCCTGGTATAATCTGCCTTTTAATGGATGATATAGTGAAAGTAATTTTTGTAAATTTTGTTGTTCTTTAGGAACTCTTAAATCCCCATTTCTAAACATAATATGCCCCATAGTAGCTTCACCGTCTTGTTCCTCTTTAAACGGCGAGTCATGATTGGTTGCATATCTAATTTCTTTTTGTTTACCCGTTTCCTCGTCAAAATACAATAAAGCATGTTTTCTAGTATGCTTACCTGGTATTGTTAAAGTTAAAGGTGTATCTTTACCAGTTAGATAGTATAACCTATCTTTAATTTCCCACTCAGGCTTTACTGGTTCTGGTGATTTTAAATGTTTCCAATCTTTTGTAGTTTCAGTTGGTTCACTTGTTTTCACTACTTCATTTATAGACTCTTCTAGGTCTACTTGTTTTGCAACCGCTTTTTTAGGTTGTACTTTTTTATTTGCCATAATATAATATAATTTAATAGTTTAAAGGTAATGATTACCCCCGTCATTACAACGAGGGTAACTATTACATATTTGTGACTAATTATAGTCCTCTGAATAATACAAAGTTGTTAGCAGCTTGTGTTACTAAACATCTTTCAGATAGGAAGTTTACTTCCATTGCATCAAGTGTTGAGTTACTAGCTCCACCAACAGATCCTGTTAACCAAGACTTCATTCTACGATCATCAGTTTGAGAAGCTCTGTATCGTACGTGCAAGAATGGACGTCTGATATTTGTTCCTAATACTTGATCATAAACAGTTGAAGTTCCAGCTGGTACTAATACACCTTCAATTGAATTAACTCCATTGATTGCTCCACGAGTAGATGCATCATTTAAGTATTTCCAATCTGTTTTGTAAAAGTCGTAAGATCCTCTACGGAATCCACTGAATCCTAAGTTAAGTGCCATTTCAGAAGAGTTTTCAAACAATCCGAAAGCAACACCACCAGAAATTCCACTAGAAATAGCAGCTAACATATCATCAAAATCTAAAGAAGTTTGACGTTGTAAGAACAGCATGTTTTCTTCAATAGCTCCTTGAGTATCTAAGTTTTTAAGGATAGCATCAAATTCAGTTAAGCCTTGAGCAGCTGTAAAACCAGTTTCTACATTTCCTCTAGCTTGAATAGCCGCAAATAAACCTTGCGTTCCAGGCTGAGTTAATGGGTTTAAAGCAGACGCGTTTAATTCGCCTTCTACCATTGACATTTCTAAGTAGTCTTCAAAACGTAAACGTGTTTCAGATTCAGCTTTCAAATACCAAAGGTATCCATCAGTTCCGTCTTCAGTTGCTACATTCACCCATCCGATCTGTGCAGTATCTGATCCAGACACAACATACTGATCTCTAATAATGATTGGTGAGTTTGAAAACTGCGTTAAAACAGGATCTATACTGTTTCTTACGGCAGAGTTACCCGCTCCTCCAGCAGCTAAAGTAGTTCCTTTAGAATAATCAGATCCGTAAACGAATATCTTTAATCCTGTAGCAGTAAATCCTTGAGTAGTTAAACTTGTTCCAGCAAACGGTGTAACGGTAATTACTCCAGCTGCAAGTGCAGATCCCGGAGTAGCTCCAGATCCAGTAACTATAGCTTTAGCTTCTAATCCAGTAGCTGGGTCTAAAATTACGATAGTATCGTTTTGTGAAATTACATTAATTACATTAGCAGCAACCGGAATAGTAAGAGTGGATGCTACACCAGCGCTAGCCATTGCAACCGCAGTGTAAGAAATATGTAATCTGTTTTGTTCAGACCAAATAACTTGATCAGATGTCATTGGCATTTCAGCTCCAACCATTTTTAAGAATCCAGATAACGTACGGTTTCCGTAACGCTCTACTTCTGCTTCATAAATTTCTGGTAAATATTGCTGAGCAAAATCAGCAAAGTTTGCAGGAACGGCTCCTCCACCATTGTTGTTCCATTGTAAATAATTTGTCGCAAGTAATTGTTGCGATTGTGATGGGATTAAACTCCCAAATTGTGGTAATAAACTCATAATTTTTAGTTATTAAACTTTTTAATTTTCAATTTTGATGAGTCCGCTCCAGAAACTGATTTAACTTTGTATGCTCCAAACCTCG
>Ga0196887_1000329_pt1 | contig 23464 bp, 31 predicted proteins | sample VirMetDEL_Mar_31_FD_169094 | JGI IMG/M metagenome (GOLD analysis project Ga0196887, IMG submission 169094) | Aqueous microbial communities from the Delaware River and Bay under freshwater to marine salinity gradient to study organic matter... | ecosystem: Environmental > Aquatic > Marine >... | reverse complement strand
GGCAGGCAGGCAGGCAGGCAGGCAGGCAGGCAACGAGTCCAGGACGAATGCAGGACACGCGGACCTAGGACCACGAGCCAAGGCCCTAGGGCAACGCTGTACGTTAGCTGGTGCATTCGGCGGGCGGCAAGGCGCAAGTTTAACTGAGTGCAGATTCACGATAATTATCAGGCAATAAAAAACCCGCTCAAGTTTCCTCAAGCGGGCATTTTAAAACGTATCAAGGTTTATTGTGTAACGGCGAAGCGCGGCACAAAACAATTCTCTAGGACGCCGTTAACGCGGTCCAGATTGTTATGGATGCCCGCGACATCGTGCGCGAAGTTTCCTTCATCAGCCCCTAGCCATGCGGCAAGTCGCAGTGGCGTCTTGCTATGCACATCGTTGATATCCATGTTCGCAACCATGCGATCATAGCGCAAACCATTGCGGGCATATATCTCGGCGGCGCGTTCGACAATTTTAGCAATTAACTCAAAATCTGTGACTTGAGGCCAAAGCTTGGAACGTTCGATTTTAGACTTATTCATGACTGCGACTCCTAATATGTGAAACCAATAAAAACTTTTGTGCCTTTTTTGATGCCAACAAAACGGCTTATGTCTTGGTCATCCATAAGCATGTATCGCTTATCAAAACGGCAATATTCGTCTTTTATGAAAGTAGTTTTAGCATCTATTTTCCGGCGGACAAATTCGCCTTTTTTGACGTCTTCTATTTTAACTTTCCACATTTTTTGACTCCTTTATGTTTAAGATAAAATTATTCTATAGCATTATCCCATATATACAAGACAAAATAAAACCCGCTCAAGTTTCCTCAAGCGGGCTTTAAATTAGGCTAGGCGATTGACTAGGCGGCAAGCAATCTTTGACCGCCAGCCAACAGTTTATTGTATACGATTGTCGAGCGATGCTGAAGGTCACTGTGGTTGCTATTGGCTCCCGTTGGCTTAAGGGCCTGAGTTGCGCTGTTGAAGAGCCACCAGAGGGATCTACCATTGGCGGTGTGTTCTTCTATAGAACAATTGTCCCAGTCTTCTATTGCTCGGCCGAGCTGACTGGCAGAAAATCCGCCAGAACGATAAACATCAAGCAGAATATCGTCACCCGTATCTCTATCAATTTGAGTAGAATTAAAGCGGTCAAAATCAATTGTTAATTTTTTACCAGCATTGCCAAGACCACTAACCGCGTCCGCGACCATCTCAGGAATCCTATGAGAGATATTAGTAGTTTGCTTAGATTGCCAGTTTCCAAGATTCCCGTGAAAACATAAATTAGAGCAAACCATAACTTGGGAACCGATTGCGAGTCCGCGGCTTACGGACTGGTCATGTGCGCCGCGCAACCCAACTAAAAGATTCCAACTTGGCTGATGCAAGGCAGGCATTCCAAATGGCTTGAAAGGTTTTATAGGACGGGAAATATTAAGCAATCCAAAAAGGCGATTCTCATCTTTAGTTATCGCATAATCTTCTTGTTCAATTTTGAAACCCGCGTTTTCAATTGCATTAACAGTATCTGTTGCAAAACTATGGAAGGGATAAGGCGCATGGCGCGACCCCATCGGCTCGGGTGTCTGCAAGTTGGCTAGATAATCGCGTTCAACTTTTATATCGGTGCTAGAACTATACATTAAATTTGACATTTTTGACTCCGTTTTGTTTGTGCATTTAACACATTGTCAAATGCTATATAAGATAATAAGAGATAATTCCTATATGTCAAACATAAAATTAAGCAATAGCACGGCGCCTTGAGTCCATTAACCCATGATCGGCGATTACAATATTGCGGGCCGCAATGGTTGCGCCTTGGCATAATCCACAAGAGTCGCATTGGACTCGTTGTCCGCCTTCCTTACTTGCGGGGCATATAGACTCGACGCCGAACAATATTTCCTGTTCTATTTTACGGACTCGGAATGTCCGCCATCCCTTGGCGCTTGCGTTTGCAACTTCCGCCGCATTGTCCGCGCTTGCCATGCAAAGACTCTTTAATCCAGCGCCTATTTTCTTATTCCATTGGTGAGTATAGCCTGTGCGATTCTTAACAAGGCGTGTTGCTGTTTTCCACACCATAGCGGGAATAGCCGCAGGGTCTCCATAAGATCCTATACGAAAAGATAAGCCCGCAAATAGCTCAGGCAGTAACGCCGAATCAAAATCAACATCTGGCGCGGCGTAGCGTCCACGATGGTAGGCATCCCAAACGGATAACGGCGCTTGATAGACTCGGACATAGCATCTAGTCGCGCCCTTGTGAATTGGCCTTAATTTACAATCGCCACAAACGCTGGAATCGTCACCCGTTTTTAAGGCCTCATGAGGCGCGATGTCTTGGCGCATTATAAACGTCTGGACCATTGCGCCGGTCTTAGCATTCCCGCTTGCTTCAGTAATCCGGCAGGCAATAGCGACAATTGGCTTGCCATCAATTTTGGACGGGCCTTCGTATAATATGACTCCCGTATATTCAGAACGTTTTATAGAACGGCGCAAAACTTTAATATCTTTAATCATGATTTGACTCCTTTGTTGGTTTAATGAGTCGCACGTTATAGGATTTATCCTATATACGCAAGCAAAAAAATAGCCCGCACAATGGCGGGCCTAGTTTGGTGTGAGGAGTCAACTCACTATACAGTATGTTTTAAAATATCCCCTATTGCAGGAATAAAGAAAACTGCAACGGCGATTCCCTTTGTTACATTCTGAATCACCAGTTTGCCACCACGGATAACCAACGCCATAACGTCACCAGCATCCGCATAATTTTTTAAGCCATTAAACCATATTCGTTTGTCGCCGCGTGTCTTTGCTTTGTAGGCTGAAATAGTTGTTTCGGTCCCATCACTGTAAATGCCCGCAAGCGTTACCTTGTCGCCCGCCGTTAAAGTGTCGTAGTCCAAAACATTTTCCCGCTTTAATAGATCACGCAAGGACGCATTGCAGTCTTGTATGCTTTTATTTAAAATGGTTCCTGTCACATGAAACAATGCCGCGCCATCTAAACTGTCGGCGTGGGCTTGTTCAACCTTGGTTAGTTTTCTCATTGTTTGACTCCTTTGTACAATTTAATATAGGACAAGTCCTACCCTACTTTCCGCCGCTCGTCAAGTTCAATTGGTTTTTCTTGTATTTCACCTTGGCTATTGCAAGTCTCGCATTGCCTGACCTGTTGCAATACTTTGAGTTTCTCTATCCAGTAACCATTGCCGTGACACTTAGGACAAATCATTCTTTTTCCTCCAACCAGAGAGCTAATTTTTCAATCGCGGACTGTAACCAATCTGAGAACCAATCCATTAAACGGACCCCCCGCTCGAATACTTTTCAAGGGTAAGAACTCCGCTTGCACCATAGTATCGTTTATGCCCATTTTTATGAACGTGAAGTAAACGAGGACCATAACTAGGCGTAGCTCTAAGATCCGCCGTGCCATTTCGTTTCCTTGGCACGAACAGGTTAACAATGGCCGTCCAATTATTCCGCAGGGCGATTAATTTTTTACCTGTGCATATTCTTGTAGAAGGTTTGTTATGGTGCATTATTTTAACTCCTTATTTGCGGAAATCATCCTAGTCAAGGCAACAGTCCAAGCTCTGTCACTAGCTCGTGTCGATCCAAGATTTGTTCAAACTGTTCTGTCAAATCATCGTTTAAGTTTAAATCAATCCATTTGCCGTCAACTTTTTGTAAGATTTTTACTTCTTTAAAGCTTGAGTCGGAACCAATTTCTTCGTTCGGTAATTTTACAAAGTTAAAAGCACATACGTCCTCAGAGGCCACACATTCTCTAAGGTAGCACAATAAATCATCGCAACAATCTCCAAGACTTTCGCTTGTAAACTCATCACGAAAAGTAATTTCAAATTTCATTTTCGACTCCTTTTGTTAAGTAGGACTAATCCTATACGATTACCGCACAGGGCTTGTCAACTTAAAAAATTCTAACCAGTCATACGGCTTTTCAAATACAGCCAAAGGCGGTACGGCTGTAAGGCCATCCATACGAAGGTCAACAGCATCGGAGCCAGAGTAAAGACTAATAGCCAAGCTACTGTCGCGCACAACAATAAAACAAGGCCCGCTGGAATGCCGACTAAGCCAAGCACACTGGTGTGGGGATAAATTGAGTTTATTAGAGCGTCCCTTTGTGATCTTAAGTTCCATAAAGCTAAAGACCCCGCTCTCCGAACATAATAGGACATCGGGAACCCCTGGGACCGACCAACTTTCGAGGCGGGTTGTTTCAATTTTTCTTCCGCTTAGTTTTATTCCTTTTTTTATTTCCTGCCACAGGCTTGATTCCCTCGGCGGCTTCTTCGATTTCTTCTGGCGTGATGTCGATGATTGGCTCAAAAGAGCCTCTAATTCGATCAAGTTCCTTCTCCACATCCTCACGGCTCATTTGATCTATTGAGCCTGTTCTGATCTCTGACTTACTGACATATATATCACCTTGAGCCTGCCCACGGCGATACTCTGCTTGGACTGCCGCAGAGTAGGCCCCGTTCTCTAAAGCAACATCTCGAATCTTTTGCAAATCTCGAACGTGTTTTTTGTATCCAACCGCATACATCTCGTCCAACTCTTCGCGGTATCGTTTAATTTCGGTTACAACGTGGGGACAAATGTTCTGGCTGGTTAGCTCGTAAGCTCGACTATGGGCACTCTTCTCAGGATAACCAGCACGGATTGCGGCTTCTCGCATCGTAATGAGACCATCGTTACTAACTAACTCTTTAACGAACTTCTCTTGCCGTCGTGTCAGCTTACGATTTGGTCCTCTCGTTTGGACTTTTTTACCCGTCCCATCAGTGGCGGGATACTTGGCATTAGCATTAGGCATTTCGGGGCCTCCAAAGGGCTTTTATTGTTTAATATCAATGCTGTCCCACCACTGTCCCACCGTCTTACTTTAACAAACGGCTGTAAAGTGATATGGGATTACACCTAATCAGTTAATCTTAGGTAAAATAACAGCAAAACTTACAAAAAGCACTGACTTTAACTAAGACTCCGTCCCATGAGCCAGATTCCGTGACTCCAGAGGTGGGACACTCCCACAGGCAAAAAACCCTTATATAAGATATGGTTAGTAGACTGTCCCACCTGTCCCACCAATCCCGTCTAAAAACTCGGGACTTTATTTTTTTCTAATTTGTAAATTTACTACTATAGTGGGACGGCGGGACACCCGTGGAGCCTTAATTGAATCCTATGCCGTTTGGATCGCCCCAGTTATTAAGCCACCGGAGAAGTTCGGTCTTTTTTGTAGGGATGTCGTACTCTTGAACTGGAAAAGTTTGCGTATCCTCTTCCCCTTCATGATTACGAAATTCTCGGTTTGCTTCTGCACGACTTGTAAACCATTTGACGTTTGAACAACCTGTACTTTCCTGTAAAATTTGCACTTGATAAAAACGCATTGTTACCTCCTTTTTAAAACACTATATCAGACTTATCCCATACTGTCAAGCAAAAGTTATCCACAGGCCAAAGCCTAAAATTACCAAAACCCCAAAAAACTCTGCAAATTGATCGTTCATTCCCCTGTCTCCTCTTTCATCCTCTGTTCTGGTCCAATGACCTCGAACTCTCGCTCGCGGGTCTCTTTATCGCAGTCGGCGCAGTAGTAGTGTGCCACTCGGTCTATCTCATAAATGAACTCGTTGAGGCCATTGCAGGCGCGGCATTGTTTATCTTTGTACATAAAACAGGTGGCTCCCTATTTTTTTGCACTTTTCAAATCGTGCGGCCCATTCTGGGCGAACATAGGTAGCGTGGTAGTGGGTAGCTTCTTCGATGCCCGTCAGCTTGATCTCTGACATAATTAAAGTGGCGGCGAGGTACTGGGCCGTGGTCCATGCCTCCTGCTCCTCTACGTCCTCCTCTGGGCGCTCTGGCTTGCCGTCGCAGTAATAGCTGAACTGGCATTGATGCCTGACGGGGTTGCCATTCCAGTAGCGCCCTTGCTTGACTACCGCGCAGATGCTGGACGGAAACCTGGGATCATCTACTCTGTTTTGTATAACCACTCCCACTGCCAGCATACCCCGCCAGCCTTGGTTCCGCGCTTCGTAGTACATGGCTTCGGCCATACAGCGGTGTTCGTTGGCTTGAGCGGGAAATGGTATTATGAGCCCCAGCAAAAGAACGACCAGCACTGCCGCCATTACAATTGGTATCAGGCAAAGTTTTAAAGCATATGTCATTGCTCAACCTCCTCCCTAGCATTCTCCTCTAAATAATTTTTTTCGACATAATCGCGAAGGTCAAAACCAGTTGGAGCTTTAAAGTCTGCGCTCCACCCGTCAAATCTTACTTCGCCGTCATCTTCAAGCTGGATTGTTTCTTCCGGCTCGCCGTCATAAAGACCATAAGAAAATGCGGCATATGCCACATCAAGGTCCGAGACTTTTTCAGTTTCGTGCCCAACAACGGACAAGACGGAATTCAACTCCGTCTCATTGCGCGGTTTAATCAAGGTCAAGTTGCGGATTGAAACAGCACCTGTAAAACCACAGGCACTATCAAGATCACAAATTTCCACGGCGCAGGCGTATCCTTCTTTCCAGTCGGAGAGATTAATGTAGATACCACCATGCTCAAGATTAACGTCGCCAATAAATTTATACGTCATCAGCTTCCTCCCTTAACAATTTCTACATGCCTGTAGGGAAACTGTTTACGCACTCTCTTTTGCTTCGCGTAGGCGGCGAACTCGTGGCTAAACCCACCTTGGCATACTATTTCCCCTGTAGGTGCTTTCAACATTACATAATACATCATTTTGACTCCTTTAAAATTTCATTTAACAAACCCAATCGGTAAACAGCATTTTCGATCAGGCTTTCGGTTCGAGCATCGTCCGTGCAGTAGATTGCCCGCGACGCACATTGCGACAGTTCGGAAGCAAACCGCTCAATTTGCTTTAGCTCCCAGTCTTCTAATTTTATAATAGCCATGTTCTTAGGTATTACTTGTTTCGTATGTTACGACAAGGCGCACGGGGTCATGTCCATAAAGCTCCCCAAGCGCCTCTACCATTGCCTCAACTTTTTCACTGTCCGCACCTAAACACCCATCACTTGTGAAAGAACCTACCTGGACTGATTCAGGCTTCTTGCCTTCGATTTGATAATCGCTAAAACATTCAATAGATAATTTTTCGATGTACATCATGTTTCCTTTCTAGTTGGCTTGTTTCATGCGTTGCTCGCGAAGTTGGCGGGCATAGGCTTCCCAGAGTACCTTGATGTCTGGATCATGGGCCGTGTCCCGTGCTATCTCGCAATTTGCTATGCGTTGCTCGACGACAGTAAGCGTAGTCATCTGCATCAGTGAGAATAGTTCTGACTGGTTCATCATCCTTCCCCCGCATAAAGTTTCTTTGTTATTTCGTAAATACTCGTGCCGTCATGCAACCATTTTTTGCCAAACTTTTGAGCGTTAAGTTCATTGTCCATATTTGGCAGTAGCCCCTTGAAACCATAAAATAAAATATACTCAAGGAGCGGTTGATATTCATCTAAAAGACCTTTTACATCACTTTCTAAAGAATCAATGTCGCAGGCATTAAACACGCCGCTTGTATAGTGATCTGGCAAGCCTTGACCATGTAGGTTATAATCTTCCATTATATCGTCGTAACTTTCACCAGCGACACTGCAAAAATCTTCTGCGAACTTTCGTGCTTTTTGTTCATTTGTCATCCTTCTTCTCCCGCTCTTGTTAAAGCAAAATCAACCCTTAGACCCATCGTCGCACTGTCTGCCCATTCTTTCTCGACGGAATAAAATTCAACGTGCGGCGCTTTTTGTAGATAATCTAAAAACTCTTTCTTACGTTGCTCGTCTGAAAGTACGGGTGGTTTTGGTTTATTGCCCCAGACCCTGAGTCTAAGATAAAAACCATCCTCCTCACTGTCCCAGTCGTTACGCCAGTTTTCACCGTAATATTCGGTTAATACTTGGTATAAATCATGCTCAAAATTTTCGTCTAATTCTCTGTCAGTCATATTATTGTGACTCCTATGTATGTGATTTGTCCCATAACAATAGGTATAAAAAAAAGGGTGTCAACCCCTTTTTAATTTATTCTGGAAATTTTAACTTCCACATGATGTACGGCTCGTCACATTTGCCGTCACACATTTGCGCTGAAATGGACAGTGCATCAGGGTCCAGTGGTGACTTACCTACATAGTGCCACTCGGCCCCTTGTTGTATCTGTTCGTCAACCGTTTTAAAAAATTCTTGGTTATCGGCTATAAACAAACCGCCTATCGACATCATAAAAGCTGTAAATATTTCCATTAGTCTTCTCCTTCTATATCATACGGTCTCATCCAAATGGGCGTCTCTTCACCCTGCCAGCTTCCTTGTATATTAAACTCAAAAAATTCAACAGCCTCTTCATCCGTCATGCCATCTCGTTGCATCAGTATCCAGATGACCTTATCAATATCATAAATGATCAGGTCTTTCTGTCCGCATCGCGAGCCAATGCCAATGATGGCTTCGTCTAGGCCATCGGCTTTAAGCATTGTAATCTCTTAGAAGGACAGCAGTGAGGCGAATGAAATTTACAAATTCCCGCCTCACTGCTACGGCGTCGCTGGTAGGAGTCATCGAACCAGCGCCGCACGGGGAGCTAAATTTGGTTGACATTATCATCGCCTGCCCCAGAAGTCTACCGGACTGTTTTCAGTCCGCGTATAAAACAAATACCAAGCCGCATTATCTTTCCCTGTATGTGGACTGTCCGGTATCCACTTTACCCGCCCAACACTTACAATCTTTTTGCAGTACGGCAGATATTCGGTGGCTTGTCGGGTATGCATCCAGTCCGCGTCAAACAGTAACCACGTTGGTGCTATCTCACAAAGGTGTAAAATCAAAGGGTGCAGGAACTTCCGGTTCCAGGGTGGGTTGGTTATGAAACAATCTCCGTAACAAGATTCAATGTCAAAGGCATCAAATGTTCCAACGTCATCGCGTTGCGGTTCAATATCAGTAGCCCTCAAACATCTGTGTCCGGAAGATTCCAAGTGATCAACCAAAGCACCGTTGCCTGCACAGGGCTCGTCAAAGACAGTTTTCTCTAATAGGTGAGGAAGAAGCGGCTCTACTGCACTAAAAGGCGTCGGGTAAAAGTCCCTCTTTTGTCTTTCAAAACTACCAGAGGACCTCTTACCCATCTGACTACATAGCCGATACGAGTAGGACTACAGCATAAAAAGCGGCGGTTGCAACTACAGCGGTCATCATTATGAAGATCCTTTCTTCTTGGCCCGTGGTTCGGGAGCCTTGTTTACTGTTATGCTCTTGCCTGTTACCTTTTCAAGTATCAGGGTAAACTGGCCGGATATTGTGCGCCGCTCCTTCTCCGCCATGTCTTTTAGGACAAGGTAGCTTTCTATCGGCACAACAACTGATTTCCATTTTTCTGGGTTCATAACTTAATCATCCTTTATTTCTGGGACACTATCGGATTTATCCACGTTAGTCAAGTTTCCCCAGTTATCACCTAGCGAGATGTCGCTAGGGCTTGGTACTTGCAGTTCGTAAGCAGATTCCATTATCTTGCACAACTCTTCTGCCTCCTTCTTATCTTTGACGGAAAAAGCCAGTTCGTCATGTATTTGTACGAGCGGTATCTTATTCTTCTGTTCGTACACTGCGGCCATTGCCGCCTTTGTTTGGTCTGCCGCGCTCGACTGGATTAGCCTGTTTAATGCTTTATATGTATATGCACGTTTAATGTTGTCGCCATACTCAATGTGCGCTTCGTCCTTTGGCAAGGCCCTTGCAGAGACAAACAGGTTGGGCTCCCATAGATCAAACCTACACTTGCGGCCTAGTAATGATCTAACAAAACCTCCCTTGTCGCGGTGCGACACTTTGCGTTGTACGGAGTCCATGAGTTCTTTAACAAAGGGGACATCACCGTGGTACTGCCGCATGAGCCGTTTAGCCTCATCCGTTGACACATCCAACTGCTCGGCCAGCTTGGTCTGACCCATGCCGTACATGATCCCCAGGTTTATGGTCTTAGCTTGTTTTCTGGGAATGTTGGCAATGTCGGCTACCATCTGGTGAAAGTCGGTCTTGGGGTTTTCCCTGTATGCTTTTACAAAATCTTCGGAGCCAGTCAGTCCTTTGTTCGTGAGGCTTGCAAAGTGTACCAGTATGCGCGGCTCTTGTTGGTCAAAGTCCATTGACGCCCACTTCTCTCCCTTTTCAGGTAAGAACAATCCGCGTATTTTGCGGGCCATCTCAGGGTTCCGCGCTGGTATTTGTTGTAGGTTCGGGTTTGACATACTGATACGACCGGACACTGTGCCGCCGCCTTCAGAGCGTAACTGATTTATGTGACCGTGGATGCGGTCCTTCTCGGCATACCGGAATATACTGGACAGGAAGGTGTTGCCCATCTTGTCGTACTCTCTTGCCTCTGCAATCTTCTGGGCAATAGGGTGTTCGTGCTGGGCTAGGAAGTTCTTTGTAAAACTAGGCAATCCTGTTTTGGTTCGACCGTAGGGTATCTTCAGATGGTCAAATACTTTTGCAATACTTGCCGCCGCCCACAGTTCTACTGTAACGCCGGTTTCTTTTTTAACGTCAGCCTGTATGCCTTTTACAATTTTAAGGAGGTCTTGTTTAAGTCTCTCGGCAGAGTCGAGGTCTACTCGAACACCCTTCCAAGTCATTTCTATACAAAGCGGTAGGACTGAGGTCTCCATGTTAAAGACTTGCCACAGGTCCTGTTTGGTTAATTCCATCTTGAAAACCTGCCACAAATCGAGCGTAAGCTGGGCATCAGCCTCGGCATATTCCCCGACAAAACAAGCGGGTAGCTTGTAAAGCTCACCCTTTGGATCAACCCCAAATTCTTGTGCGGCTTCGCGTAAAGCGGCCTCTGATTTCATTAGTCCCATGTAATCGTAAGCCACTGCATTGAGGGAATAACTAAACCTGTTTTCGTTTAACAAAGGTGCGGCCAGCATTGCGTCGATAAGTTTTCCTTTGAGCTCAATGCCAAGGCGTTTTAACCAGCCAACGTCATATGCGGCATTGTAAAAGATCTTATCGGATGGGTGGTCAGCTATCTCCTTCTGGAACCAGCGCATGACAATGCCCCGATCAAGGTTGCCACCACCCTCGTGGGCAATGGGCAGATAAGCGTTAAAACCTTCGTATGCAACGGCAAACCCGACCACATCTCCATGTCCGGTAGCCCACCCTGGGCCGTGGGACTTGAGCCGTGGGTCTTTGGTCTCCAAGTCTATTGCAATTTCCGTGATGCCTTCCGGCGTCTTCGGCAACTGCTCAATGGGAACCCACTCGGTCTTGACGCCCCACGTTGGTTTTTTAAGATTTTTTTTCATTGTTCTTCTTACTATACTTTTCTGCCAGCAGTTTGAGCGAAAGCTGGTTATCGCGCTCTCTTTCTGCACATTCAAAGGCTACTGCCGCATATCCCGCGCCATCAATGTAGTTGTCTTTCTTCAGAGCCCCTGACTTACGCCGTGCTATTTTCATTAGCTCCATCATGTTGGCAGCATCTTCAGCGGATAAGTCGCCGTTTTTGTCGTGCAGGTATCCGTTCCATAGCTGGGCAATGTTCTGGTGATTTTCCCACATTGAACCGTAATCAATTGCACGGTCACCCCCAACTAAATCCAAAGCGGTTTCCAAAACTTTCTTAGATGCGGCCATTGTACAGTGTCCTTTCTTCTACGGTTAATCCAATTGCTTTTGCGTGTTCAATTCCACTTGCCATGCCATCAGATATGCCAAGGTCTATGTATACCGCGCACAGATCTGCAACTGCATACCACGCTAACGCCGAATTCATACCAAGCTGACGCTCTTCTGGAATGTCATCGTCCAGTACTTGTGTGTAAAGCAAGTGTGAGAGAAACGGTGACTCTCCCCTCGAAAGAGAATTGGACATACAGTCTCTTGCATAAGCAAGGTTTTGAAACAAATCTCGTCCGTTGTGTTGATCTGGTTTGTAAGGACTTTCAATTATTACTTTCATATGGCCCATCCCCTTTGTGAATTTTCTGGCATTTTTAAAACAAGGTTCTTTTTTGTTCTCGTTATTCCAACGTATAAAACTCGGTGAGCGTCGTCGGGATTTTTCTCCATTTCTTTCAACGCCTTACCAGACAGGTCCGTGAACAGTAGTACATTGTCCGCTTCGCCACCTTTTGCACCGTGGATCGTGGACAGTTTAATCTTGGGCTTTTCAAATATATTAACGCCCCGATTAAGCAACGCAGTAGCATAGGCCCTGTCTTCGTCACCAATCCTGTTTAAAGCAACGTCCCATGTTGTGTCCGGTGTTTCTAGCCCAAAGTAATCCCGCAAGACCGCAAGGGTGAAGAGGTCTTTCTCATCTGCGCCGCCCAACATTTTCTTAGCACCGCGCTTTAAACGCCCCTCCCCACTGGAAATGTGGTCATAAAGATTGACGGCTTCCTTTAAAGATATTTCGTGACCAGCACCTTCCTGCATGTAGTTCCAAGAGCTAATAGCAGTCCGTACATTTTTCTTCAAAGACGGTGCTCCTTTGCGCTCAAAGTACTGACCGCTAGAAGTAAGTTGGTCTGCTAATTCATCTAGCATGTAATTAGCTTGCGCGAGGACCAGCCATTCTTCGTTGCCAAACGAAACCGTGTTTGCATCGTATGTGCGCTGAACACTGCCTTCTTCTTGCCGTGGGTCCCAGATTTTTTTCTGTCTGTATTGTATTCTTTGAACCACGGAATCTGCTATACGGTGAACGCTTCGAGGTATCCGGTAAGATTGAGAGAGAACTTCCGACCCGCCCTGCAATGAAACAAAGTGGTTTATGTCTGCTCCAGCCCAGCGGTAAATGCCTTGGTCATCGTCCCCTGCTACGAACATCCGTTTACATCGCTCGTTCAGGCTATGAGCTACTCGCCACTGCAATGGTGTTAAGTCCTGTGCTTCGTCCAAGAATATTGTGTTAAGAACAGGAAGGTTGCTTGGTCTTTCGGACAGTTCGACCATCATATCGGTAAAGTCTTTCAAGCCATTAAACAACTTAAAGCGCTCATACTCGTTGTATAAATGTTCAAACTCATAGAAAGGAATGACTAGATCAGTAGCATTGTATGCGTACTTCACCCCTTCTAGTGAGTTTCGAGCCAGATCAATTGCCCGCATTATTGGGTTGTTAGATTTAAGAAGCGTAAAGCCATCGTCAACAATGTGCTCCGCTCCGGTAGAAGACAAGTCAACCCCTGTCTCTTTACTAAAATCCTTGAGACCTTTGTCGCCAAGAATGTCGGCACTCGACATACCAAGACTTTGAAATGCCAGACTGTGCAATGTACGGAAGTACATAAAATCTTTTTCAGGATCTAGGTTAAACCTTGAAACGGCTCTGTCCCGTGCTTCGTGGGCCGCTTTGCGTGTAAAAGCAAAATACCCTATGTCGTTCGGGGACATGCCACCCGACAGTAGTGTATCCACCTGATTTAACAGTGTGGTTGTCTTTCCAGTTCCTGGGGGTCCAAAGTATCTAAACATTATCTTTTTTCAAAAAAACATCCAATTCATAACCAAGAGAGTCAAGTATCTGTTCAATCCTGTATATGGACAATTGCCGAGAAGCTTCGACATTCTCATACTCTGCTATTGTCCGCTGTGGCATCTTGGACTGATAAGCCAGTTCTCGTTGCGTCAGACCTTTCTCTATCCGCAACTCGCGAAGAAGCTGGCTCCAGTTAACAGGTTCATCTCTCAAAACGGAAGATCCTCCTCGTCATCAAAGCGGGACTCAAACCCTTCTTCTATTTTTGCAAAGGAGGGTATGGACCAACAGCGCACCGTCCGGCCCTTAATGCGGAACTGCTCTGACTTCCCGTCTATATCGCGAAGGCGTTGCGCTATCTTGTTTGAGCGGTACTCAAAGAATTTGTTACGTTTTAGAAAAGCCTCAAAGTCTTTTAATCTAAAGTATGTGCGGCCCTCTTCCTCGTCAGTCCAAGGACGTCGCAATAATATTTCTTCTCTATCCATTGCAGACTGCATGTGCGTAGAGAACTCTTCAAGCATGTCATAGAACTGACCGCGAAGGCTTGTGTCTTCGGATGTTGTTATAACAGCACCCTCGGTGTCCAACATCTGGGACAGAAGCATATTCATCATGGTTTCCCAAGCCTGTCGGGTAATGGTGCGCGGCATGAAGTTTATCTGTTCCATGCACAGTATCTGAAAGCGCGGCTGTTTCTGAAGCCCTTCCGTGTCTAGTTCGACAGGCGACCCGTTGACATCAAGAAACCACAAAGGTGGCTCACTGTCATACTTGCGTAAGTTGGCTACCGTTGGTGTATTTGCTCCACCCCCAACGCCGTGCTTCCGGCTACGGCAGAGGTCTTTGTTGCAGAAATTGCAGACAGGTTGGTCTGCGCACTTGTACTGGTAGTCCTTTTTCTTTATCTGGTCCGCGACAATGTTTACCTCTTTGAGGTCAAGCGCAGGGTCCATAATCTGCTGGTTGTATTCAAGTATCTTTGTTTCCCACTCGTCGGGGAAAGCTTTCCTTAAATACACCCCCAAGTTAAATAATCCATTGTTCCTAGTGCCTTCTGGAAAGCCCTGCCGCAGTAGAGCCTGTAAGCAAGGTGGGCCATCTTTAAGCTTTTCATCAACTTCTGGCACAGTCTTGGACATTAGATCATCAAGAGCCTGCTCTGTTATTGCAGAGCCCTCTGCTAGATCTAGAAATTCTTTTAGTGTTGCCGCACTGCCGTCCTTGTTAAATGCGTATCGGAGACCACCTTCATGGTCAAAGTACGGTAGGTTAAGAAAGTTGCCGTTGTCGCCACGCTCTAACACCAGCTTGATCTGCTTGGGAAATATTTCGCATCCGCCAAAGCCGATCTCTGCTGCAATCTCTTTTAACTTTACTTGAACCTTCTCCGCTTCAATCAATTCCTTAAAAAACAAATACAGGTGCGCTCCACCTGATTTACTCCGGCACACAACTAAAGGAACTTCAACCTCGTCTAGTTTTTTTATTATTGCAGAGTGGTCCAAGGGGTATTGGTCAACATCAATTGCTCCCCAACGGCAAAGGTTTTCCTCGTTAATCGGAACAACCCCTATGCTAACCTCTCCCTTGAGATGCGCCTCAAAGGTAGCGGCGGTCCGTGGTTCGTGGACAAACTTGTACTTACCCTTCTGCTTACCGCGAGCGTCCTTGGTGGTCATGTCCAAAGAACCATAGGCCCTGTTCAGACCACGGAAAATCCGCGCAAATTTTTCTATCTCTTTTTTCATGTAGAAAAGGGGGAGGTTGCCCTCCCCCACCAGACCTAAAAGGGTACGTCTTCGTCAGAGGAGCTTTCTTCTTCCCTGACATGTTTGACGTTTACCTGACCCGCTTGGATGGACTCGGCAAACAACTTGGCTTCCTGGTAGACGTTTACGTCTTCGACAACGCCGTCTTTACTTATCTGCCACCCATGCCAAGAACCGTTTTTGTTTTCCTCAGAAACTGTTTCAAGTTTCCATATGTGAGAAAAGCGCGGTGGGGTAAACAAACTTCCGTTGCCGTCTTTCATTTTCAAAGACCGCATTGCAGAGTTCCACTGTTTAGACTTTTTAAACTGTGTGGACTTCATAGGCAGTAATGCCTGCTGAGTTACGCCGTCTTCGTCAACGACAAGAACGTAATGCTGGGCGGTGCGCTCAAGATAGCGACCGTTCCCATCAACAACATAATCCTTGTTGTCATCACCGCGTTCGGTTGCAGGTATTTCGTCGCCTGCTCCATAAATAGCGTGAGGAGCACCTGTGCCAGTACCGCGTGGTTCCCACTCAATGTACTGTAGGTTGTAGGCGCAGTTAATTAAACGGATACCATCCTTACCTTTGACGATGTCTTTTGTAACCGTGTTGTAGATGTCACCAGCTTTGGCATTGTCAAGATCATCCAATTCGTCAGACATCTTTTGCAGAACCTTGATAAAAGGTATTGCAAGGTCTTCTGAACCAAGATTGTTAACGCCTACACCGGCATCTGCCGCAAACATGTTTTCGTCCATGACCGCAACTTCTGCGGATTTCTTTTTGGCTAATGCTTTTGCCATTGTTACTTGCTCCTTTTAATAGTTGCTCGTTGTGAGATGAAAGCCCCGAATAGATCAAGCGGGACGGGGTCCCCCGCTTCTACCCGTTCGCGTAACCAAGCTTTTAAGGTCATAGGCTCGACCTTTTCCAACTGGCTAGGAACGAATCCTTGTTCGCCGCAAAGTCCTACAAACTCTTTAGCCGTCTCATCTTCTCCACGGCCAAACGTAACTGTGACATTGTTCTTTACAAGGTCACCAAAATCGTGGTCACGAAGCCATTGAAAAGCTTCTTCTTTACGATCTTTTGGGATGCTTGCGGCGTAAATTGGTTTGACGGCAATCTCAGAGCCATCCACTAAAGTAAATTTCTGAAGGCCCATGACTTCAAGGGCTTCGGGCAACTGCTCATCTGTAATCTTGTGCAGTGCCGATTTCTTTTCCTTCATGAGCTTCTCAGCGTCGGCAAGTTCACGCTCTAGTGTGGCGGCTTCGTTTGCCAAACGCGACACTATATCAAGCTTGCCATCTTGTAACTGGTCTATCTTGTCGGGGGTTGCCTCAGAGTCGGAGGCCATTTCTGCTAGTAAGTCATTCATTTTTCAATTGCTCCTGTTTAATTGCATCGGCGGTTGACTGAACCGTCAAAAACCTTTATATGGGTATTTATCTGATGATGCAAGAGAAATCTGAATGAAAAAATATATTTTTGGAACTGAGCCATATGACCACCAGCGGGAAGCCTTTGAGGGTAGCGCGGAGCAGGAAAACTACGCGCTTTTGATGGACATGGGCACAGGTAAAACGAAAGTTTGTATAGACACAATAGCACATTCGTTCGAGAAGAAGAAAGTAGATCTTGCTATTATTGTCGCGCCCAAGGGTGTCATAGCTAACTGGATAGGTGAGATAGAGACGCACCTCCCTGAACGTATAGGGACAGACATAGTCCTCTGGAAACCAAACCTGACAAAGGCTAAACGTAAAGAGCTTGTAGACTTATATAAGGAGAACGACAATTTAAAGTTCTTACTTATGAATATAGAGGCGTTTAGCACCAAGAAGGGCGTAGATGTCGCAGAGTTTTTTGTAAAGAAGTTCAAGGTCTTTATGGCGGTGGACGAGTCTACAACTATAAAGAACCGTCAGGCAAAACGAACTAAGTCTATTTGTGACGTGGGCCGTGGTGCGGTAATGCGGCGGATTCTTACAGGATCCCCTGTCACTAAGTCACCAATGGACTTGTACAGCCAGATGGATTTTTTAAGCCCCAAGATACTTGGCTTCAAGAGCTACTATGCTTTTCAAGGACGCTACGCTGTTGTACAGCGGCGGACAATGGGAGCACATTCTTTCAACAACATCGTCGGGTTTCAACGTCTGGACGAGTTGACCGAGACCTTGGACGGCCATAGTTTCAGGGTTCGCAAGGAAGACTGCCTTGATTTGCCTGACAAGGTGTACATGAAGCGCGAGGTCGAACTGACTACAGAACAACGCGACGCTTACGTTCAGATGAAAAATTTAGCGCTGGCACGGTTGGACAGTGGTGACTTGTCTACTACGCAAAACGTACTGACACAAATCATGCGTTTGCAACAGATATGTCTGGGTAGCCTGACAGATGATGACGGCGTCGTTCACCCCTTGAAATCTAACAGAAAACAAGAACTGATGAGCATTTGTGAAGAGGTTCAGGGTAAGGCAATTATATGGGCGACTTGGACGCAAGATATTCGCTCTATTGCCGAGGCCCTGCGCGACCGCTTTAGCGTACAAGCGGTTGCAACGCTCCACGGTGAAACACCTGACTCGGAGAGGCAACAGATCGTGGAAACTTTCCAAGATCGTCAATCTGAGTTACGTTTCATTGTGGGGCACCCTAAAACAGGCGGCTACGGTCTTACTCTTACAGCGGCAAATACTGTAATCTATTACAGCAACAGCTATGACCTGGAGCTTCGCCTTCAGTCAGAGGACCGCGCACACCGGATTGGACAGGAAAACAAGGTCACCTACATTGATCTCATCTCGCCAAAGACCATTGACGCGAAGATTGTCACCGCCCTGCGTAACAAGATCAAGATAGCTGACACGATACTAGGCGAAGATGCTAGGGACTGGTTATCCGACTAACTGCCTTGCCTTGGGTTTCACAGACATAATACCAGACTTTTCTATGTAGCCTCCTTCTTTAGCAAACAGAGGCATCCCCAGTTGATTTAAACCAGCAAGCGTTTCTTGCGAAGCAGGAGCTTGAGCCATGGGCGGTGGTCCAACAGGATTGACCCGCCCAAGAGTAGAATCTGCTCTAGGAGCCCGTGGCGGAGGCATAGCAGCAGCCATCGGACGAACGGGTTGAGCCGCAGGTTGCACAGCAGACTGTGGCCCAGGATTAGGTATTTCAATTACAAGTGGTTCTTCCCTTGTTTCTATCTCATAACGAATGCGATTGTCCTCATAGACGAAAGGAGGACCCATTTTGTAATCGTCCTCAAGAGTCATCCGTTTTGCTTCAGCTTGAGCAGGAACTAAACCAAATTTAACCGCTCTTTCAATAGCTTCTTTGCTGTGAGCTTTAAGATACCTGTTAGCAAAACCAGCCGTTTCAGACAAACGGTCTTTTGCAGTAGAAGCCCCTCGTAAGGCTGTTCCTGTAGGATCTTCCAAAACGTCTTCTGCAATCTGTCTTCCCGGAACTTCAACATCTTCTAGTTGTTTATACCGCCGAATTAAATTTGCAGCTTTTTCAGGATCCCTAAGAGCATCTTCTACGTTTTTAAGGATCTTAGCCTCTCCAAGTTTAGTAAAAGTATAAGCTGCAATTCTTTTACCCATTCCAGTAGCAACAAGAGGATTTATGCCGAGTACGCCAAAAGCTTTTTGACCAAGAGTCCTACCCGCTGCACCTACGGTTTCTACTGTTCCAAACTCTGCTCGCATAACTTCTTGTGGAGTTCCTGCAAAAGGACTGTCTGTTCCAGTTTGTTGAAGAGGTCCACCTTTTACAAGTTCGTCTAAAAATTCCATGGAGGATTTGTCATAAAACTTTTCAAGGAACGGACGGTATTTTTCAATATCCTCGGTTAGTTTTCTGGTGTTCAAACCGGGAAGAGGTTCTCCTTCTGGTCCCACTCGACGCGAGTTGTCTCGCAAAACCCGCCACAAAGCAGCACGAAAACCTTTTTCTGCAAAACCCGTTTCGTCTTTAGCTAGGAGAGCGGCTAGTTCTTCAGAACGTTGAACAGCTTGTTTCGGGTTCGAGTCCATATAGTTTTTTGCAGCTTGGTTAACATCCACCCCTACATACTCAGATGCCGTGTTTGCTATCTGCCGATCTTGTAAATTATCTCTGTTAATTCTTCTAGCATTGGCTATGTCTTCTAAAGTAGCTCCTGCCTTATATGCTGCTAACACGCCGTCTTTGTTCGGCAAAGTCAATTTTGCTGTCGTTTCATCAACAGCTTGTTGAACAGACTTTAAGTCATTAAACTTATTTCTTAAACCCGGTACTGCATCTATTGCATCACTGTATTGAGTAACAAACCGGTCTATACTTTTTTGTTCTACCTTGCCACCTGCTAAACCTTCTGTGTATCGAAGAATCAAATCTGCTTCTATAACATTAGGGTTGTCTCCAAGTGTTAAAGTAGCCGCAGGATCTCTCTGCCACGTAACGTTGCCATCTTGAATAACTTGAACGGGTTCATTTAAAGCATTTCTAAAAAGTCCAACCCGCGCTCCAGATTCCGGTCCTTTTTTTAATAATCGACTCAAAAAACCTTCGTCTAACTTATCGGCTCCCTTAAACAAAGCTTTTCCAATTTCAGAATTTGGACCAAACCGTGCCTTTGCGTCTTTTACATACTCTCTACCTATTTCTATATTTTTAATGTTTTCAGGAGCAACTTTTCCCTCAAAGTTTTTAGCGGCCAGTATTTCATCGTCAATGTAATCAATAATTAAACCAATTCTTCGACCTACCTTTTGGTTGCCTGCCGCGTAAGCCTTGCGAACCGCATCTCCAACTTCACTTCTAAAATTTTGAACTGTTTCAATTCTAACCGGTGACGCATAAATAGTTCCGGGTTCCCCGAAAATATCATAAAGACCCTGTTCTGGAATTTCATCTGCTGTTAAAAGCTCATCTCCGTCACCTTTAGCACCTTTTAAATCAGAGTTTGTAATAGGTTTTCCAGATGGTAGTAGCCCTTCTTTTTCAAGTCGAGCTTTACCTGCAAGTTTATAAAAGAACCCCATTCCAGGTGTAATTGGAATATTGCGCTCTCCAACTTCACGAATAACTTTTACGGCAAAATCGCCAAGACTACGAGTATCCACCGTATCCGTGCCAATTAATTCTTTAGAAAAAAGTTTTCTTGTAACTTGTTGACTTGCCTTGCGAGCCCCATCCAACATTTCTACTGCAATTTTAGAAGCTTCGGCCCTACCTATGGCAGGTTCCAGCGATTCAGATACGTCGGCAGCTTTTTGAATTGCTGTATCGGCAGACTCAATTGCTTCGTTTTCAAGGTTAGATTTAATCTTTTCTATGGTTTTAAAAGTACCCGCTTCGTCTCCGGAACCTAAACGAGATTTTAAAAGTTCAAAAGTTTCATCTAATCTTTCTGCACGTCGAGTTTCTTCAGAAACCCTTTGCTGTAAGTTAGTTCCACGACCACTTAAACTAGCATCTAAAGCTGCTAAACGAGTGTCGTCAACGCCAAGCTGTTTTAAAGCTTGCAGCGTATCCTGACGAATTCCTCCAAATTCTGGAACCACTGTACCATCGTCCAATATTTTTATTGGGGTACTTGCTCCAGGAGACGAAAATTGACCTGATTCAATAGCCGGAAGTAAAATATTTTCTAAGACTCCCCGCTCAGATTCTAAAGAATTAAAAATCTTAGAGGATAAATCCATGCGACCTTTTTCGGAAAACCCACCTAATAGAGATCTAGCAAAAACTTTTCCTTTGTCTCTTACATACCTGACTAGATTTCCAACTTTTCCAGTGTCTCCACCTAACAGTATTCCGGTAGGACCGTGGGCCAGAATAATAGGCAAACCCATAGACGCGAGAACTTTAAAAGTAGGAGCCGCGTCAAAAGATCCGTCACCTGCGTCAAACATAATTTTCCCGTCGTCGTCTGCAAACATTTCGGGAGCCGCATATCCAATACCAGCAGCGGTAGCAAACCCTTGTTCCGTCAACAAAGTCTTTTTAGTTTTGGTTCCAAGACCCACCGTATATTTATTTGCATACTCACTGGCTGCGTTAGCTAAAGCTTGAGCGGCGTTCGGACCTTTTGTTTTAGAAGCTTGACCTATAGCTTTACGAGCAGCTTCACTATTTGCGGATCTTCCGCTTGCATCTGATAAAAGTTTTTGTATAGGTTTTTTAAACGTGCCCCCCGCTTTTGCTAACGATGTAGGAAAAGAAAGAGCACCGCCGCTTATGTAAGAAACGTCTCGAAAAAAACGTTCTTCCTCACTCTGAGCTTTTCGAGGAGTGGCGTCGAAGGACCTAGACAGAAAACCAGCAGGTTCTCCCGTCACAGCTTCTTGAATGGTTGCGGGTGCTTCAAAACCAGCTTTGACAACGTCACTTAATAGAATAGGATTTTTTAATCTTTTTGCAGACTCCTCAAATCCAAGAGCTTCTGCACCTTCTCCAAGAACATAACCCGCGCCCTGCGTAGGAAGGTCTATTAAAAAAGTAGCCGCATCTATCATACCTTTGTAAAAACTAGGCGCATATACACCAACAAAAGAATCTTCAAACCCCCTATCTTCAGGGTCTTTTGGATCTGCATAAACGTTCTCAAAACTTGGAACAGATTCTTCTACCTCTACCTCTGTTTCGGGTGCTACAGAAGAGGGGCTGGACGGTGTTTCGCCACCAAAATTTGGAATTGGATCATCATCCATTGTAGTTTCCTATCTTTCTTTTACTTAAATACATACTTTCCTTTTTTAGGGTCTGGCCTTAAAGACCCCTTTCTAGCAAGCTGTATCTCAGTCGGGCTTATTTTTATAAAAATAAGTCCATTTTGATCTGGAGGCAACGGTTGCCCTACTCGTAAGCCGTCAAATTCTTTTTTTGTAAACGCAAACCTATCTATAGACTGCATAACTTGTTCTCTTGTAACCAAGTCAAAATCTTTGTTAATAGGATCGTTGGGGTCCATGAACGAAGAATATAATTTAGGATTTACTTGTACCTTTATTCCAGCCTCTGCGGCGGCTTTAACCCAACTCTGTGGCACAACGTTTTTCCGAGCAGATTCTGGCACAAACAAACTTTTTAAATTAGATTTTAACTTAGACGAAATTGTTTTTAAGTTTCTTCTGTTTAATGCTTCCGGTTGAGTAAACTTTGGAAGTAATTCTTCCGCCAACGCAATTCTATAATTAGAGGGTCTACCGTCATCTCCTTCCGTAGAAGATAAAGTTTTTAAAGCAGATTTCATATTTGTTATAATCTGATTAACTCTTTGAGAACTAGAGCTTGTAACAGGTTCATAATCTCCAAAAACTTTTGCACCCAGTTCCGCCCACGGACCTACTAAAATACCCGTGCTTTTGTCCATGTCCGCAGCATTAATAAGATAATCGACTAATATTTGAAGTTTAACGGCTGCCGCAACTGCTGTACTGTCCCCTTTGTCTGGAAAGGTAAAATTCTTTGCAGAATTTGAAATCTTTTCTTTTGCAGCCAACCAGTTTTTGTTTACATTGTCCTCTGACATTCCTCGTGCAGGCAAACTAGCAAAAGCTTGTTTTTCTATGTAGCTCAATTGGTCCCATGACTTATCCGGTAAAACTCCACGTTCTCTTAGCGCGGTATATTTTTCCCCCGCCTTATCTAACTGAACTCTCACTTGTTGTCCAAAAGTTAAATATTTCTCGGAGACATTAGCTGCGTTTGAAGATACAAGATCTACTTTATCAGGATTCTGCAACATTTTTAAGATTGCTTTTTCTAATAAACCTTCCCCCCTCCTGCCAGTAGGAAACATACCAAGAAGACTCTCTAATTCGCTATCTGTTGGTTTTCGTTCTTTAGCCAAATTCGATCTTAGTACTCCTTGGTTCTGATCTTGAGTCGTTTGCCAAACTTTAACAAACTCAAGTTTTTTTCTTACTTTTTCAATTTCTTTTGGGTCCGAACTAAGCTTTTGTTTTTCTTTAATTGAAAGTTTACTGAAAGCTGTTGGGGTAAGATTAGTTGACTGACCTATTTTATCTCCTGTAATAAAAGTATAAGAGTCAGCTCTAACTTCTGGCTCTATATCAGCTTCTATTTCTTCTAGGGAACCTAAATCTCTAGCTAAAAATTG
>Ga0196887_1000326_pt1 | contig 23594 bp, 24 predicted proteins | sample VirMetDEL_Mar_31_FD_169094 | JGI IMG/M metagenome (GOLD analysis project Ga0196887, IMG submission 169094) | Aqueous microbial communities from the Delaware River and Bay under freshwater to marine salinity gradient to study organic matter... | ecosystem: Environmental > Aquatic > Marine >... | reverse complement strand
ATGACACTGTGAACACAGGCACAGAGACGGTTCCAGGTACGGCGGGGCTAACATCTGATCTTTCAATAACACTAACCAACGCTGACAGCTTAGCGGCTGGTGACTTGGTGAGGATCAAACTATTCAGGGATGCAGACGATGCGACGAACGACACAGCCACGGGAGACCTTGAGCTGTGGGCTGTAAGTCTAACTTATACGGCGGCTTAATAGATGGCTATTGATTTATCTGGTGGTTCAGATGGCTATTACCACGATGTCTCTGCTTACGACAACGGCACAACGTCTAGTTGGGTTATATCGGCTTGGCTGAGACTAACTATAAACGGCAATTTCGAACGTATTTTTCACCAGCACAAGCAAACAAACGCTGCCACTGATAGCGTTCAGCTAGTCAAGCTAGGCACTAATAGATTGATGTTTGCGAGGACTACTGGAGACACAGCCGCAAGGATTGTGGCAAGTGATGTTGTTTATAGCGGAACCCAAGACTGGATTCATGTTCTAGCCAGCGTAAAGTTTGGCCAGAAACCGAAAATGTGGATCAATGGGGTTCCCCAGTCTGACGCAACCATATCTGCCCTGGGCACTGGCACTAACAACGCAAGGCTTTATATCGGGAACCGCTCAGATAATAACGCAGCAACAGATTTTACGGGCGATATTGGCCCGAATGCTCACTGGATTACAAACGACAGTACTATTCCAGAGCCAACCGATGATGACGCTTTGCGGCTGTATCATGGGGCAAGCCCTTGGACATTTGCACCGGACAAGCTAGTTTTAGTTAGGAACTTTAATACGGTAGACGAGCCCCCAATCTTTAACCTTTTGGGGAGCAGTGTAAAGTTCGGCACACCAGCACAGTCCGCCGACCATCCACCCATAACAGCGCAAGACCCAATTTTTGTGCCTAGTGCGGCGGGTGGTGGTGGCGGCATCACCACTATACCGCCACGGTTACATAATTCAGATAATCAGTTTGCATCAATCACAGCACATAGGCTGGGGGGCATTTTAGAATGAGAATACCAAGCGGGGTCACAGGCCAATATATTTACTTTGTGGCTGTAGATGCAACAGATTTTGCGACAAGAGAAACGGGTCTAACAACCTTCACTGTATACCGTTCAAGAAATGGTGCAGCGGCGGCGGCTTATACCACACCCACTGTCACTGAGGTTGACTCAACCAACATGCCTGGGCTTTATAAGCTGTTAGTTGATGAAGATATGACCATTGGCGCTGGCAATGATTCTGAGGAGGTTGCGCTGCATGTCACACATGCTGGCATGGCACCCGTCACCAGAACAATTGAGCTTTATAGGCCAAAAATCACTGTTGGTGAAACTCTTGATGTTACATCAGGTGCGGTTGATGATGTCACTTTGGTTGCCACCACAACCACAAATACAGATATGCGTGGAACTGACTCTGCTGCAACAGCGGCGAATCTTGCTGCGTTGAATGATATTGCAGCAACAGACATTGTTTCTAATGGAGCTATCACAACGCTCTCAGGTGCTGTTGTTAATGTTGATCTTGTCGATACAGTCACAACAAACAGTGACATGCGCGGAACAGATAGCGCGGCCACTGCTGCGAATCTTGCGATTGTTGATGGCATCGTTGACAACATCTTGACTGATACGGGTACAGATATTCCCGCTGCACTGACTGCCAACCTAGATGCTATCGGCTCGATCAGTGCAACATCAGCAGCAATCAGCACGCAGGCGTCAAGCTATACGCTGACAACCGGCGTGCAGTCGTCCGGCACAGTTTCTAACACAGAAAATCTTGATGCTGTAGCTCATGAGCATACCGATACAGCGGGCACACTAGACTTATATTATGAGTTTTCAGTTGGAGGTAATGCAACGGGCGTGGCTTGCAATTATGATGCTTTAGTCACAGGCAGCAACGATGTTGTTGATGTCTTTGCTTATAACTGGGGCGGGGCATCATGGGATCAGGTCGGGTCAATTCAGGGCACCAATAGCTCGACAGTATACCTATCAGACTCTGTTAGCCTATTGACGCGGCATACAGGTGCGGGGTCAGATATTGGGCTGGTACGATTGCGGTTTCAGTCGGCAAGTTTGAGTTCTGCAACATTAAAAGTTGACAGGATCAGTTGTGCCTATTCAGTGGTAAGTGATTCTGTTGGGTACGCCAACGGCGCTGTTTGGATTGATACGACATCTGGCGTGGCAGGCACAGAAGCATTTGTGAACGGCGTGGCTGATAATCCTGTTGACAGCTTGGCTGATGCCCTAACAATCGCATCAAGTGTTCTGTTGCGCAAGTTTGAGGTTGGCAATGGGTCGACTGTCACACTAGCCAGCAGCACAGAAAACAAGGTTTTTTCTGGCCATGAGTGGGCGTTGGCTCTTGGCGGTCAATCTGTCGCCAGTACAATGGTGATTGATGCGAATGTGACCGGCACAGGCACAGGGAGTGATTCAGAGTATGACGGGTGCTTGTTTGGTATAGCAAGCCTGGCACCATTCCAAGCCTATGACTGTAGTTTCACAGCAACCACGAGCGGCGGCATGACATTATCCGCTGCCGGGAATTATCGCTTTATTAGCTGCCAATCAGGTGTCCCAGGGTCAAGTTCGCCATTGTTTACTCTTGGCACTGGTGCAATATTGGCCGAGTGGCGCAGGTGGTCAGGTGGCATCACCGTTTCTGGTATTTCATCTGATGACGTTTTGACCATATCGGGTGAGCTTGGCACTGTTACTTTGAACGGGGCAGATGGTCAGGTTGAGATTAGAGGCACTTACAAGGCAATTGTTGACAACCGCACCGGATCGCCAACACTCAACACTGATGGAGCAATTCATGGTGCTGATGTGTCAGCGATACTTGTTGATACCAGTACAACGATACCCGGAACAATAGCAACCATTGATAGCAATGTTGATGCCATTTTGGTTGATACTAATGAGCTGCAAACCGATGACATACCAACGACACTGGCAAGCCTTGCAACGGCATCTGCTTTGGCCACTGTTGATGCCAATGTTGACGCGGTTTTGGTTGACACCGGAACAACGATACCTGCAGCCATTACAGGGTTGAATGATCTATCAGCGGCAGATGTGAATGCTGAGGTTGATACGGCGTTGGCTGATATACACCTTGATCATCTACTTGCTGTTGATTATGACCCTGCATCTAAGCCGGGAACGGCAACCGCTCTGCTGAATGAGTTGGTTGAAAGTGATGCTGGGGTAAGCAGATTTACCATTAATTCTTTAGAAAATGCACCATCTGGATCAGGGGCAAGCGCAGGCGCAATTGCTGACGCGGTTTGGACAGAAGCCATTGCAGACCATAGTGGCACTGTAGGATCAACGGCAGAGGCTTTGGATGGTATCACTGCAGGGTCAGGGTTGACGGCAGCAGAGACCAGGGCAGCGCTTGGTTTGGCATCAGCCAACCTTGATACGCAGCTATCAGCAATTGACACTGTTGTTGATGCGGTTTTGGTCGATACCGGCACCAGTATACCTGCAGACATTGCTGCATTGAATGACATTGCTGCAACAGATATTGTTTCTGGCGGTGCCATTAATACAACAGCAGGCGCGGTTGATAGTGTCACACTTGTTGCGACAACAACCACCAACACTGATATGCGTGGTACTGATTCGGCTGCAACGGCATCTGCTCTTGCAACTGTTGACGGGATTGTTGACGCTATACTGGTAGACACAAACGAGCTGCAGGCCGACAATATACCTGGAACACTGGCAACTATTGCAGGGTATGTTGATACAGAAATCACAGCGTTAATTTCAGCGGTTAATACCATTGACGGAATCGTTGACAATATCTTGGTTGATACAAATGAGCTACAGACAGACCTTGCTGACGGTGGTCGCCTTGACCTTATACTGGATGCTATTCTATCCGACACAGGGACAGATGGCGTTGTCCTTACTACAGCAGAGCGCAACGCAGTGGCTGACGCCATATTGGATCGGGATATGTCAACAGGCACCGATTCTGGTTCACCCACTGTGCGCACTATGCGTCAGGCGTTAAGATTTAACCGCAACAAGGTAACAATTGCGGGAGGCACATTAACAGTGACAAAAGAAGATGATGTAACAACATCGCATACTGCCACAGTCACAACGGCGGCAGGTGATCCAATCACAACGGTTGATCCAGCATGATGATGTGGCTGCTTTTCCGGTTGGGTGATGCGGAAATTGTCGCACCTACTGTGCCAGGGTTGGAATATACAGCCCCGTCACACACGATACATTATACGGCGGTCGTGAATCGGCTGCAGTACACTGCACAGGATGATGACTGATGACAGGCACAGCAATTGAAATCAATGAAATGACCACACGAGAATTGCGTCATTTTTCTGTCAATATGGAACCGCAACTTGATACAGATGAAACGCTGTCAGGCACACCAACAGTCACAGAAGAATCTGGCAATCTAACGCTGACGGGCAAGGCTGTTAGTACAGCACTGCTATCAATTAGCGGGGTATCTGTGGCTATTGGTCAGGCAGTACAGTTCACCGTTGGTGCGGCTGAGAGTGGAAGTTATACAATTGTGATAGTCTGTGGAACGTCTGCAGGCCAAACAGTTGATTTGGAGTTAATTGTAAATGTTTGTTAAGCAGTCGCAGGGCGATTGCGGGCCGGGGGCCGACAATGAAGTTGTTGACAAAGAAACAAGAAGGGTTTGCCGTTGATTATGCTTTGCATGGGAATGCGGCGCGGGCGTATAGAGATAATTATGACACCAGTAAATGCACAGAAAAAAGCATTTTCGAGCTGTCAAGTAGGCTGCTGAAGCGTCCAGCGGTTGCGGCAAGAATTGCAGAGCTGCAGGCGAAAAAAAGGGAAGTTGCAAACGAAAACTTTAAAGTTGATGCGCTTTATGTGTTGAAACGTCACAAAGAAATTGATGACCTTGACATCATCGACATTATGACTGAGTGCTGTACAGCTTTGCGCCCGTTAAGTGAATGGCCAAAAGCATGGCGCACCACATTGGCAGGCATTGATGTTTCTGATGTGTTTGAGTACCAAGAAGGCGAAAAAATAAATGTTGGCTTTCTGAAAAAGATCAGATGGCCAGACAAGATTAGAAACCTTGAATTGCTTGGCAAGCATGTTGAGGTGCAGGCATACAAGGACAGAGTTGATGTTGCTGCAACCACAGAACACAACATCATGGTGATACCAAGCTGTACCAGTGTTGATGATTGGGAAGCTGAAGCCAAGAAGAATCAGGCGACAGCTTGACCGCAAATGTAGTTTGGCAGCCTCTCAAGGGTTCGCAATGTTTGGCGTTGAGCTGCCCATGCGATGAAACCTTGTATGAAGGCACCAGGGGGCCGGGAAAGACGGCAGCGCAACTTGCTAGATTTAGGTCAAGGGTTGGGCTTGGCTATGGTTCGTTCTGGCGGGGTGTGATCTTTGACAGCGAGTTCAAAGATTTGGCAGATTTAATTGTGCAGTCGAAGCGCTTGTTTAATGCGTTTAATGATGGCGCACAGTTTTTGAAATCAGCCACAGAATTAAAGTGGGTTTGGCCAACAGGTGAAGAATTACTATTTAGGCATGGGAAGTCAGAAGATGATTATTGGGGCTATCATGGGCAGGAATTCCCTTTTATTGGATTTAATGAGCTAACAAAGCAAAAGGATGATGGATTGTATGCTGCAATGTTTTCTTGTATGAGGTCATCATTTAGGCCGCAAGATTACCCGTTGAAAGATGGGTCATTGCTGCCGCCTATACCTTTGGAAATGTTCAGCACAACAAACCCCTTTGGCATTGGCCATGCTTGGGTGAAAAAGCGGTTTATAACACCAGCACCTCGCGGCACTGTGCAACGACACACCCAAACGGTTTTTAACCCGCAAACCTTGAAAGAGGAAACAGTAACACTGACGCGGGTGGCAATACATGGATCATGGCGTGAAAATCCCTATCTAGACCCGAAATACATTGCCATGTTGATGGCTATCAAAGACCCAAACAGAAAAGCGGCATGGGTTGATGGCTCTTGGGATGTTACAGCAGGTGGTCGATTTGACCATATTTGGTCAGAAGCACACCACGTTGTTGCACCGTTTAAGATACCGAAATCATGGCGCGTTGATAGGTCGCATGATTGGGGTGAATCCAAACCTTTTGCTAATCTATGGTGGGCTGAGTCTGATGGCGCACCCGCACAGACAAGCGAAGGCGAAAAGCATTACCCTGCAGGATCGTTGTTTTTAATTGGTGAGTGGTATGGCTGCCCACCCGATGAGCTTAACAAAGGCTTAAACATGGGATCAGGTGACGTTGCCAAAGGGGTCAAATGGATTGATGGCGCGATGATGGGCAAGGATGAGCCAAAGCCGGACTGTGTAACAAAGGGTCAGGTGAATGCAACCAGCGGCATCTGTGACAAGGTGCAAGCTGGCCCCGCTGATTCATCAATCTATGATGGCGGTGATAATGAGCAATCTATTGCGCAAAAGATGGCAGCCAGTGGTGTGAAGTGGACAAAAGCAAACAAAAGCCCTGGCACACGAAAATCAGGGGCAACCCTATTCTGTGAAATGCTGCAGGCTGTAGTTGATGGCAGCAAAAAAGAATCAGGAATGCCTGAAGATACAGGCTTTTATGTATTCGACAATTGCCGCGGTTGGATTGGGCGCGTTCCAATATTGCCAAGGGATAAAGTCATAACAGATGATGTTGACACAAAAGCAGAAGATCACGATTGGGATGCAACAAGATACCGGGTTTTGAACACAAAACGTGAAGCAATGACAATCAATATGAGAGCAGCAACATGACACATGATGTAACCTTTACCCGTTCAGAATATGACAACGCAATTTATGCCTGGACATTGGTAGATGATGTCTGCGCTGGCCAAGAGCGCGTGAAAAGTAAAGAGGAGGCGTATCTACCAAAACCAAATGCGGCTGATAAAGGGCCTGAAAATGCAATGCGCTTCAAGCAGTATTTAGCCAGGGCGGTATTTTTAAACGCAACAGGGCGCACGCTGGCTGGAATGGTTGGTGCTGTGTTTGATAAAGAACCGACAATGCAGGTGCCATCTGCTCTTGATTATGTTGAGGATGATGTTGATGGTTCTGGCGTTTCTATCGAGCAGCAAGCGCGTAGCTGCCTATCAAAGATTTTAAAATGTGGGCGTTCAGGATTGTTGACAGACTACCCCAAAGTTCAGGGCGCAACATCAAAGGCCGATCAGGTCAGCGGCAAGGTGCGCGCCAACATCCTGCTAATTGATGCAGCCAATATTGTTAATTGGCGCATTGAGAAGATTGGGGCAGTTTACAAACTTGTGTTGCTGGTGTTTAAGGAGTCAGTATCTGAGGCCAGTGGCTTTGGTGTTGATGTCATTGATCAGTATAGGGTGTTGCGGCTAGAGGGCGGCGTTTATACTCAAGAGATTTATAGAAAGAATAAAAAAGAGTGGGTTTTATTTGAGGAGCCAATAATCATATTAAATGGCAGCGGCGGCTCGTGGTCTGAAATTCCATTCACCTTTGTCGGTGCCAATAATAATGACGCGACCATTGACCCATCGCCACTGTATGACATGGCTGAAGTAAATATTGCTCATTATCGCAACTCTGCTGATTATGAAGATTCGGTATATTTTTGCGGCCAAGTGCAACCGTGGATGTCTGGACTTTCAGAAGAATGGCGTGATTGGATGCAAGAAACGGGTATTTTTATTGGATCACGCGCACCAATTCTATTGCCTGCAGGCGGTTCATTTGGAATGGAGCAGGCACAGCCAAATACAATGGCAAAAGAGGCAATGGATCAAAAGCAAGATCAGATGGTGGGGCTGGGGGCAAGAGTTGTACAGCCTGGATCGGTTGCTAAGACAGCAACAGAGGCCGCTGGCGATCAAAGCGTGCAGCATTCTGTGTTGTCGTTGGCTGCTGCCAATGTTGCATCAGCTTATCAAAAAGCCTTGGGCTGGGCTGTAGAATTTATGAATATTACAGGTGAGGTTGAATTCTCACTGAATCAAGACCTGTCAAACCAAGAAATGTCTGCACAGGACATCACAGCATGGATTGCAGCGGTTCAGAGTGGACATCTACCAAAAACAGACTTTTGGCAACGGTTGCGGGCTGCAGAATATATTGACCCATCCAAAACAGATGAAGAAATCAGAGAGGAGCTTGATTCTGATGATTCAGGGTTGGAGCTTGATGATGTGCCGGTTGTTATGGGCGCAACAGATGACAGGGATGTTGACCACGATTTAATACAGGGTAATCTGCCGCAAAACCGGATGACATAGATGGCGACATCACCGCAACTGATAGAGCAGTCCACCCGGCATCAAGTATTCTTGGAGCGTGTCAAATCTGGTGAGGCTGCCAAATTTGCCGCATTCCTTAAGGAAATGGATGTGCAATTGCGGTTGCGGTTATCTGCTGAAACCATGACTGACTTTTCACGCGGTAGGGTTGAGCGCCTAATCACTGGTGTCAATACAGACTTAAATGCGATATATGCACGCTATCTTGGCACCCTGCAGACAGACTTGGCAGATATTGCCGACTATGAAGCAGGTTTTGAGGCTAGATCAATTGATCAGGTTGTGCGCGGCTTTGAATCTGTTATTCCATCACCAGAGCAGGTCAGGGCGGCTGTCTTGTCTGCGCCTTTATCTGTGCGCGGTGTTGGTGGCGGCAAATTGCTTGATGCTTTTATGCGTGATTGGTCAGCCAATGATGTTGAGAGAATATCAGGCGTGATCCGGCGTGGCTTTTATGAGGGTCAAACAAACGCTGACATGATACGCACAGTGCGTGGAACCAGGGCTAACAAATACAATGACGGTGAACTGGCTATCACCAACCGTGGCGCAAAAGCGATGGTCAGAACAGCGGTGCAACATACCGCATCTATTGCAAGGCAAGCAACATGGGATGCCAACAGTGATCTAGTGAAAAAAGTGAAATGGGTGTCAACACTTGATGGCCGTACCACTCAGATTTGCAGGTCATTGGATGGTCAGTTATTCCCTGTTGATTCAGGGCCAAGACCGCCAATTCATGTTTCATGCCGGTCAACAACTGTTGCAGAGCTTGATGATGAGTTTGATTTTTTAAAGGCTGGGGCTACAAGGTCAAGCGTCAATGGGTACGTTGCACAAGATCAAACATATTATCAGTGGCTAAAGAAGCAGCCGAAGGCATTCCAAAACAGCACGCTTGGAGTGCGCAGGGCGGCATTGTTGCGCAATGGTGGGCTGTCATCAGAACGATTTGCAGAATTAAATTTAGGCAAGAATTTTGAACCATTGACACTGGCAGAAATGCGCCGATTGGAACCTTTAGCGTTCGAGCGCGCGGGGATATAATTGTCAACAATTAGAACAAAAGAACACCGCCCCACTTGTGGGGTGCTTAATAGGCGGGCAGGGCTTGCCACAAAATATATCCGGGGGATATAAAATGTTACAATACCAACACGATAGTATAGAAGAAATTGATGAATCACAACGCTCTTTGTATACAGAGCAAGATGGAAAGTTTGTTTTAAGTGTTGATGGCATTCCAAAGCCTGACACATCTGAAGCTGACAAGCGCATCGAGGCGATGGATTCAAAAATTCAAGAGCTTCTGTCAGAAAAGAAAGGGCTTGCAGCCAAAGCAAAAGAAGCTGAAGCACTGGCGGTTGCAGAGGCTAAGGAATTAGCAAAGAAAAACGGCGATACTGACGCGCTCGAGCAAAGCTGGCAAACCAAGTTTGACACAACCGTCAACGGTTTAAAAGAAGAATACCAGCCAAAAATTACACAACTGGAAAGCCTGCTGCATAACGCAACAGTAACATCAAAAGCAACCCAAATGGCATCAGAGCTTGCTGTCCAGGGAAGCGCAAGGGCTTTATTGCCACACATACAATCACGACTGCAGATGGAGATTCGTGACGGCAAGGCGGTAACAGTTGTGACAGATGCAGACGGAAAACCTTCTGCATTAACAGTTGAAGAATTAAAAAATGAATTTATTGGTGATCCGGCGTTTGCGCCGCTCATTGTAGGTTCAAAAGCTGCAGGCGGCGGGGCCAATGGCAGTGACGGCGGGGCCGGGAGTACGAAAACACTAAAACGCGCCGACTTTAACGCGAAAAGCCCAACAGAACGAATGGCTTTTGTTAAAGATGGCGGCACCTTAATTGATTGATGGAGTAAAATATAATGGCTAGTACCATTACAAACCTAATCCCCGACCTTTACACCGCTGCTGACACAGTTTCACGTGAAATGGTTGGTTTAATCCCTGCTGTAAGTTCAGATATGTCATTTGAGCGCGCGGCACAGGGTCAAGTTGTGCGTTCACCTGTTGCACCTGCTGCAACAGCTTCTGACATCACCCCAGCGGTTGACACCCCTGATGATGGTGATCAGGTAATCACTAATGTTGATATGACCATCAGCAAAGCGCGGCGTGTACCAGTTCGCTGGAATGGTGAGCAGTCAATGGGCTTGAATAGTGGCCCTGGCGTTGGCAACATCGTTGTTGATCAGTTTGCACAAGCAATGCGCACACTTGTCAATGAGGTTGAGGCTGACTTGGCTGGATTGCATATTGCTGCATCCCGCGCATACGGTACTGCCGGCACCACGCCTTTTGCTACCGCTGGCGACTTTTCAGATGCTGCACAAGCAATGAAGATTCTGAAAGATAACGGCGCACCACAGATGGATAATCATCTGGTTATTGACACTTCTGCAGGTGCCAGCTTTATTGGTAAGCAGGCGCGTGTTGATTATGCTGGTGATCCAAGCATACAGCGTCAGGGCGTATTAATGCCTTTGACCGGCTTTGATTTGCGTGAATCCGGCCAAATCCTCACACCAGCAAAAGGCACAGGCGCATCAGCTACCACTGACAATGCCGGTTATGCTGTCGGCGCAACTGTATTGACTTTGGCTGCTGTTGGTACTGGTACCATTCTTGCGGGTGATGTTGTTACATTTGCAGGCGATACGAATCAGTATGTTGTTGAGTCTGGCGTTGGTGCAGTATCTGGTGGCGAAATCACTATTGCCGCACCCGGGCTGAAAGTGGCGATGTCTGCCGCGACAAAAGCAATCACTGTTGTTGCTGCTGCTGCTCGCAACATGGCATTCAACCGTGGCGCAATTGCTTTGGCAACACGCGCACCTGCACTGCCTGAATTGGGTGATTCTGCTGTTGATCGTCAGATCATCACTGACCCGCGTTCAGGTTTGAGCTTTGAAGTATCGCAATACATGCAATACAGACAAGTTCAGTTTGAGGTGGCTTTGGCTTGGGGTGTTAAAGCCGTTAAGCCAGAACACATGGCACTGTTGTTAGGCTAAGAAAACGGGGGGCTGTAATGGCCCCCTATTTTTTCATTGTTTAGAATGGGTGCTTTATGAGTGGAACATGCGAAGTGATGAAGGTGAAACCCTGGGGAAAAGATCAGGGCGACTATGTAGAAATTAATGTTGAGGATTTTGACAAAGATAAGCATCAGAAATATTCTGAGGCTAGATCAAAACCGGCAACAAGAAAAGGCACAGCCTCGAAATCTGAGGGCTAATTGTGGCCATAATAATTGAAGATGGCAGCCGGGTTTCTGGTGCCACAAGTTATATCACCGCTGCTGAATTGGCAGCCCATGCGTGCGCGCGTGGCTTGACCCTATCAAGACCACCAAAAGTATTAATTGCAGAGTCAATGGATTTTTTAGAATCTTTTGATAAGCGGTTTGTTGGGCAGAGGGTTGCAAGAGATCAGGCGCTATCATGGCCCCGCACAGATGTTGTGCTTGAGGGTTGGTCATGGTCGAGTGCCGAGATACCACGACAGGTAAAAAACGCACAGCTTGCCTTGTGCATCGAGGCTGATGCCTCGCAGGATTTATTTAATCCGCCAGATGCCGAATTGCCAGCTATACGCAAAAAGGTTGATGGGGCGGTTGAAATTGAATACGCCAATCCTGGCCAAGCGTTAAAAGTTAACAAGACCCAAAAATCCAGAGCGCACATTAATATCTTGCTGAATAATAATGGCATGTTTTTGGTGCGTGCTTAAATGGCTTTTTATGATGACATGGCTGCAGTTGCTAACACTCTGATTGATGAGTTTGGCCAAACGATCACACTGCAGAGAAAGGCTGACGGCACCTTTGATAATGTCACAGGCGTTGAGGCGGGCGGCAGCACGTCATTGATTACCCAAAAGGGTATTGTTTCACAGTATAAATCTGATTTGATTGATGGGCAGAGAATCCAAAGCGGTGACAGAATGTTAATTCTGGATAACACACAAACACCTGTATTGACTGACAAGGTTTTGGTAGGCGCTGAATATTGGAGCATCATTGATATTGTGGCAAAGAATCCTGCAGGCACACCGCTTGTGTATTTTGTGCAGGCTAGAAAGTGAGCTTTGAGGGCGACATTAAAAGTTTTGGTTTAAAGCTAAATGGCGCAAGCGATAGAATGATCAAGGGCGTTGAAATAGCCCTGTTTTCTGATGTCATACAAGACACCCCGGTTGATGAGGGTAGATTGGTTGGCAATTGGCAAGTGACATTTGGCCAGCCATCCACAGGTACTGTTGAGGGTGTTGATCCTGGCAGATCAGGGACAATAGGAAAGATGACCACAGTGGTCAACAGTAAAAAAGGTGGGCGGGTCACATGGATGACCAACAACCTACCATATGCGGTGCCGATTGAATACGGCGGTTCTAAAGGTAAGGCACCACAGGGCATGGTAAGAAAAAATATCACGCGATTTGCCAAGCTGGTAAAAGAGCAAGAGTCTAAAACAAGAATATGATATATAAGATTGATTCAGCATTAATTCAGGCATTTGATGACGGCGCTTTTGGGCTAGATTATGCCGTTGAAAACAAGAGCTTTGTGCCTGTTGTTGGCACACCGTATGCTGAAGTTTACATCTTACACGCACAGCCATTTGTAAACACAATGGGTGATGGTGGTGAAGATTTAATTTCAGGGATCATGCAGATCAACCTGAATTATCCAGTGAATACTGGGGTTGGTGCAGCCAATCAAAAAGTAACAGAAATACGAAATGTTTTTAAGGCGGGATTTAGGCCGTCTTATTTGGGGCAGGAAGTCTTTATCACCAGTGCAGGCAAAGGGCCGTCTGGAAATATAGACTCGTTTTATCAAATCATTGTAAATATTAATTGGGAAGCAAGGGTGCAAAGATGACTATAGCGGCAGGCGTTAATAAAAAGGTTGCGATCAAGAAGGAAACATCTTGGGGCGTGGCCCCTGGTGCTACTGGTGCGCAATACATGAGGCGTGTTTCTTCTAGCCTCGATCTGGTGAAAGCCATTAATGAGAGTGCAGAGATTCGTGATGATGGTCAGGTGGCTGATTACCGTCACGGCGTGCGCAGTGTTGCAGGTTCAATTGATGGTGAATTATCAGTTGGCACTTACAATGATCTGTTTGAGGTTGCTTTGCGGCAGGATTTTCCCGCTGCAGCTACCACAGGCGCTGTTGCTGTCATTGCGGTGACGGGTACGGGTACAGAGTTCACTCGCTCCACTGGCTCCTACCTTACAGACGGTTTCAAGTTGGGTGATGTTGTAAGTGCTTCGGGGTTTACTACAAGCAACAACAACGCACACTATGCGATGATCACGGCGTTGACTGCAACGGTGATGACGGTTGCCACACTTGATGGCACTGTGCTGACAGATGAAGCTGAAGGCGATACGGTCACGCTGGCGATGGTTGGCAAGAAAACATTTGCGGCTACAGGCACAAAAACAGATCAATCTGTTGCAATTGAACACTGGCACGACGACATCAATCAAAGTGAGTTGTGTTTGGGTCTGAAGCCACAGAGCATCAGCATTGGTTTGCCGCCAACAGGCATGGCGACAATTTCAATTCCTATGCTTGGCAAGGATAGAACAAACGACACATCACAATATTTCACCTCTGTTGCTGCTGCAGGTACTGACCCAGTTTTGGCGGCCGTGAGTGGTTTTATCTATGTTGACGGCGCTGCTGTTGCATTAATTACCGGCATGGATTTTGTCATTGATACTGGTCTAAGCACAGAGCCTGTTGTTGGTTCAAATGTAAACCCTGCTATTTTCAGAGGCCGCATTAAAGTTTCTGGCAATATGAGCGTGTATTTTCAGGATGCAGTGTTTAGAGATTATTTTGACAATGAAACTGAAGTGCCTATTTATGCAGTATTTAAAGGCGGTTCAACTGCTAACCCTGAATTTATATCTTTTGTATTTCCAAGGGTGAAAGTTGGCGGTTCATCTAAAGATGACGGTGAGAAAGGCTTGGTGCAAACTATGCCCTTTACGGCGCTTCTGAATGGTGCTGGTGGTACGGGTATCAATAGCGAAAACACGACAATCAGTATTCAGGATTCACAAGCATAATATAATAATGAACACGCGGTCAGCTACTGGGGCCGCGCAGTTTAGAGGGTTGGGCATGACAAGCAAGAGAGAAAAGTTTTACACGCGAGAGCAGGCCAGCAAGGGAATCAAAGTTTTCTTGACCGACATGGCCACAGGCAAACTTTCTAATGAATGGATAATCATTCGGAGCATTTGGAGTGATGAATTTCAAGAGGCCAAAGAAGTTGCAGTGCAGCAGGCTTTCAAAGATGCGGCGCTTGAAAATGAAGATGAGAAAAAGGCAGCACATAAGGCACGCAAACTTGATTTGCTTGTATCGTTAGTTGCTGGTTGGTCATTTGATGAAGAATTCACAGAAGAAAATATCAAGGAGTTTCTGACAGAAGCGGTTCACCTGCCAGATCAGATTGACAAGGTGTCAACACAAAACAGCCGTTTTTTTGGGAAAGCCTCGAAGCCTTAAACAATTGGGCGGCGCTGGAAATTGAATACAGCAAGCCGCCAGAAGGCGCAACAGATGGAATTTCTACTAAAACCCACCTTGAGGCAGTGGAAAAGTCAACAGGAATCACCCCGGCAGAGCTGATCGAGCAGGGAGAATGCCCAGAGCATCTGCAATATTTGTGGGGTTGGTTTTTGGAGCTGAAGCACCCGGCCAGCTATTCAGAGCTGAGTGCTTGGGCAGAGCTAACCAATCGCAATTTGAGTGCTTGGGAAGTCAAAATACTAATGAAGCTGTCAAGAAAGGTATAGAGAATGAGCGTTTGGGCAACACTAGGCATAAAAGTTGATAGCTCTGACGTTCCAAAGGCTGAAAAACGCCTTAAGGGTCTAGCAAAGCAAGGTGGCAGAACAGAAAAAGCCACAGATCAGCTTGGCAACTCGTTCAAGCGCATTGCTGGCCCCCTGGCTGCTTATCTAGGCACAAGGCAGATCATTGCGTCAGCAGATGCGTGGACAGGCTTAGGCAACCGTTTACGCGTTGTCACAGACAATTCAGCAGACTTGATTGCAGCACAGGATGCCGTTTTTCAGATCGCACAAGAATCACGCCAACCGCTCGACGCAACAGCAGAGCTTTATCAACGAATCGCAACCAACCAGGATGCCCTGGCTATATCAAGCGCGGGCGTTGCTGGTGTGGTTGAAACTATCAACAAAGCGGTTGCCATCAGTGGAACATCTGCAACATCAGCAAATGCGGCATTAGTTCAGTTAGGGCAGGGCTTTGCGGCAGGCGTGTTGCGTGGTGAAGAATTGAACTCAGTACTTGAGCAGGCACCGGCACTAGCCAAGGCGCTTGCTGATGGTTTGGGTAAAGATGTTGGTGAGCTAAAGGCGCTAGGAGAGTCAGGCACGCTGACAGCAAAAGCGGTCATTAATGCGCTGCAGTCACAGGGTGATGCCGTTGATGGCAAGTTTCAACAAATCAACGCAACCGTTGAACAATCTGTCACTGTATTTGGCAACTCACTCACCAAGGTAATTGGCACAATCAATGAGGCATCCGGAGCAAGTGACGGTTTAAGTGGTTCAATTCTAGGTATTTCAGAATATCTTGACAGCGGTGCATTCACCACAAGCATTCTTGAGACGATGGCCATCTGGCGTGGCACGATTGATGCGACCACTGACAGCCTCGGTGATATGGGGGATGAAACAGAGCTGCTTGGCACTATTGGGTCAGATACTGTTGATTTTATTGTAAGCGCCTTCAAAGAAATGCCAGCAAATATTGCCGCCATCACTAAAGTCATTGTGGTTGAGTTTGTGTCTGCGTTTGACAAGCTGCAAAATCATGGGCGGCTGTTTGCTGATACCATCAAAGCCATTTTCACTGATGACACGATTGATGCCGCGTATAAAAGATTTCAAGAGGCAGAAGTTGGCATCAATGATGCTAGGCAGTCAACAATACAAACCATTTTTGATGAAAGAGAGGCGGTTTTACAACTTGCTGCTGCACAGGCCAAACTGCAAGAAGATGAACAAAAAGCAAGAGAAAAAGAGCGGGCAGAGAGAGAGGCAAAAATTGCCCAGTTGCGCAAAGATGCAAAAGCGGGTGGCGGTGTTGGTGTAGTTGACGAAGAAGCGGTCAAGGCTGCAGAACGACTTCAAAAAGCATATCTAACCACTGCAGAAGGGTTGCGGGAACAAATAGCACTGTTTGATCAGGTTGGCGAGGCTGCAGCTCTACGGTATGCAGTTGAGCAAGGCGCACTAAAAGACCTGACAGAGCCACAGAAACAAAACCTTTTGATCATGGCAGAGCAGCTTGATGCGATGGAAGCACAAAAAGACTTTGCAGATGAGGTGCAGCAGATCATTGAAAACGCGGTGCCTGCAGCACAGAAACAGGTTGAGGAGTTGCGCGGCCAGATAATGATTCTCAAGGTTGCAATGGATGAGGGCGAAATATCAGCAGAAACCTATGCAGCATCAGTTGGACACATCAACGAGAAGATAGCGCAAACAGTTAAAGATGCAGACAAGTTTGGTGGTGAAGTTGAAAAGCTGGGTGGTGAGATTGATGAGGCGCTACTGTCAGGCGTATCAAATGCCATTGGCGGTGTTGAGGATTGGGAAAAACAATTTTTAGCATCCATTGCCAAAATTATCATTCAATTGGTAGCCTTGAAAGCTGCTCAGGCATTCGGCACAACTGGAACTGTTGGCGGCGATTCCGGCAGCTTGGGTGTTGGTGCCTCTGTGTTGGGCGGCATCTTTGGCAAAACGGGCGGCGGGGCTGCAGCGGCATCAACTGGCGGGTCATTTCTTGGCAACATTGGTGGCTTTCTAGGCTTTAAGGATTCGGGCGGTTTTGTTGGTGCCGGCCAGTTTGCGGTGGCGGGTGAAAAGAGGCCGGAAATCATCACAGGCCCAGCAAACATTATTGGCGGTGCAGAAACTGCAGCCATGATGAGCGGAAAAACAAACAACAACAATGTCACTGTGCAGATCAACGGTGATGGGCTGAGTGATAGGGCGGCCAAGCGTGCTGGCGGTATGGCGGGCGCTGCTGCTGTCAAAGCAATGAACAGAATGCAACGGTATACATAAATGTTTATTGATGAACGATTAACAGAAAAAATGAGCTACGGTTCAGGGTTTTCTGATAGCTTTGAAAACACAAAAACAGAGGTGTTGGGTGGTCGTGATTTTAGGCGGTTAATCCATCCCTATGTGTTGTTTAGCCAGGATATGCAAACATCGGATTTGGATGCAACTATTCAATCAGATGTTGTGGCCATGTTCAGGCGTGCGAGTGGGCAATTTAATTCTTTTAGGGTGAAACATCCCTATGACTTTTCGACAAATGCGCTTGTTGGCGTACCTACTTTTGATGATCAGGTGTGTGAGGTTGGTGACGGCGTGTACCATCTTACTCAATGGTACGATGACGAAACCATCACAACGGCGGCGCGGCGCAGAATATTAAAGCCGAATGCTGGCACTGTGTTGGTTGGCATTCGTGATGATCTTGATAATGCACAGGCGGTTGTCAATCATTTTACTGTTGACTATACAACAGGTGAAATCACCTTTGATGCTAATGATCAATACACCGTCACAGGAATCACTGCAGCCGCGTCAGCCGTTGTGACTATCGGCACACACTCTCTTGTAGCTGATGACACTGTACATTTTTCGGCTGTTGTTGGCATGACAGAGATCAACGGGTTGCGCGGAAAGATCACCGCCATCACAGCAACAACCATCACGGTTGATATAGATTCTTCTGCATTCTCAGTCTATGGCTCTGCAGGCACCATCAACACAGAGCCGCAATCAAGCGAGATTGTAACCGGCGGCTGTTATTTTGACATTCCTTGTGTTTTTGAGAATTCAACATTAGATATTGACAGATCCAGTTTTGAAATATTGTCAACATCAATTGGCATTATTGAAACATACAACCCATAAGTGATTTTTGAATGAAAAGTGTTGTTGCTGATCCAGAAACCAGAGTCACATGCGCCCGCATTGAAACTGTCGGGGGGCTGGTGTTTAGGTTTGCGTGGTATCCACACAATCTGATCATGTCCAATGGTGAGGTATATATTACTGACCCGTTTTTCGAGCCGTCAGACGTTGTGTCTGAGGTTGGTTTGTCGCCTTCAGTGTTCGACAGTCAAGCATTCTTTGATTCTGCCGGAATCACCCGCAATCAGCTTTTGTCAGGCGTGCTTGATAATGCGCGCGGCTATCTATTTGAAACGTCATGGGCGGCACCTGTAGAAGATGAGGAGGCTATCAAAAAAACGATTTTTGGAAAGTCTCGCATTGAAGATGATCAATATATTATAGAATCAATGAGTTTAAGCGACCCTGCAAGCCAATCAGTTGGCACACAAGTTTCTGCAAAATGCACGCATACTTTATTTGATGAGACGCTTGACAGCACAACATTAATTGCGACTGACAGAAGCCGCTGCACTGGCCCCAGAGCTGCACCAGATGGCCCTGTTTTGGCTGATTACCTTGTGACAGGCACTGTGACGGGCGTGACATCGCAATCCGTTTGGACTGATACAGGGCGCACTGAAGATGCTGATTATTTTGCGCTTGGTTCTGTGTTATGGCTGACGGGTGACAATTCAGGATTGCGCAGCATGTCAATCAAGGATCATGCAACAGGTGGTGTCTTTACGCTGCAAGAAAGCACGTTTTCAGCCATCCAAGTGGGTGATACTTACAAAATGATTCCTGGTTGTGATAAAAAGCGTTCAGGGTCGTGTGTGACCGTTTACGACAATGCTATTAATTGCGTAGCAATGGAAGATGTGGTGACTGAGGAAGCGTTCAACGCGTATGGCACAAATGGAAACTAAACTGCAAGCACAAATCATTGCTTTGGCGCGGGAGTGCTTAGACACGCCTTTTAAGCACCAGGGCCGACTGTGTGGCGTGGCGATGGATTGCGCCGGGATTCCTGCACATATATTTCAGGGGTTGAATCTGCCGTATAATGATGGTGATGGTTATCCCCGCAGGCCGTTTCGGGGGATGCTTGAAACCATATTGGGCGACCAGCCCAGCCTAGAAAAAATCAGAATATCTGAGATTCAGCCAGGGGATTTATTGCTTTTCAGAATATCGACGGCACCCCAGCACATTGGCTTATACACTGGACAGACAATCATTCATGCCTTTGCGCCTGTTGGGAAGGTCACAGAACAACCGTTTGCACCATGGAAATCACAAATAACGCACGCTTACAGGTTTAAGATATGAGTGTTGGTCAGGTACTTGGCACCGTTGTTGGTGGTGTTGTTGGCTTTGTAGGTTCTGGCGGTAATCCGGCAGTGGCTGCGCAAGGTGCTGCCATAGGTGGAAGCCTTGGGGCTGCTCTTGATCCGGCCCCAGGCCCAGTAATTGAGGGGCCGCGCCTAGACGATCTGACGGCAATGACCGCAAAATATGGCGACCCAGTGGCCAATATTAATGGCACTATTGGTGTCCGTGGTCAGATGATCTGGATAGAAAACGGGAAAATGAAAGAAACCCGCACAGAGGAGGAGGCAGAAGGCAGCAAAGGCGGTGGTGGTGGTGCCACCAATGTGACCTATACCTATTCAGTAACGTGCGCAATCTTAATCGCCGACCATCAAATTGACGGAGTTGGGCGCATTTGGTTTGGCCCTGATTTGGTTGCAAATTCTTTTGCTGAAGATTTGGCCAGTGCAGCGGCTTCATCTAATGTTTTCCCGGCAGCAACCCTGCAAGCAAATTCGGGCCTGTTAAAGACAACGCTTGCCACAAACCCAGCACCAGGAACAGTCAGATTATACCCTGGATATGACGACCAGCCTGTTGATCCTCGTATGGCTGCAGACTTGCCAAACGGGGAATGCCCCGCCTATCGCGGCATGTCCCTGTTGATGCTTTATGATTACCCGTTGGCCCGCTATGGTAACTCGCCAAGCGGCTTGCAGGTAAAAGTTGAGGCCATCAATAGCGGCACAGCAGACAGCCCTGTTCTTTTGGGTTCTGTCGATGTAGATATAGCTGGCAGCACAAAGACACATGCTTCCCAATACCTAAACCAAGAGGAGGCAGTGGTCTATCAGGTCCAGGAAGCGGATAACGACTTTCAGAGGCGAATAGAATACACGCTTGACAGTCACACCGGAAACTATGGGGGATATGTTGATCTTGGTCGGCTTGCGTCAGCTTGGCAAGATGTGGATGGCCCCACGATCCCGCGACAGCCCTCATTATGGAGCAGTCTTTCTAACTCCTATTTTAACGGTGCTAATGGCTGGGTAGTTTATAAAAATGAAACTATGTTTGGGTGGAGCAACTTTTCAGGCCATTTGTATTTTCCAGACGGTTCGCGCATCGCAGAAATCACCGACACAATGGCTATTTGTGTTGATGATTCAAACAATCTCTATGTTTTGCATGGTGATGTAGGCACTGGGGCGCGACAGCCATCAGACGGGATCACTAAATATTCTTCTGACGGTACGTTGGTAGAATATAAAAACATTAGCTTTCCCGGCGAAAACTATGCGGCACGCGCCACTAGAATGAGCTGGGATTCTGATAATGGCTTGATTTATTGCGGCTTTCCCATTGGTAATTTAACAGGCCGCTTTTATGCTGTAGATTTTGATAGCGAAATTAAATCTGATGTAATGATTTGCCCGGAGCCTTCTGTCACCAGAATAGAAATAGACAATAATAATTTTACAGTTGAAGGCAGCATATTAACTCGCGTGGTTCAGCCAGACTTCCCTGGCGAAGAAGAGCTGAGAATTGAACGCTGGCGGTTGCCATCCATTGACCCTGGCGGCCAGCTTCTGTCTGAAGTGGTGCGCACACGACTTGAGCAATCAAGTTTGATAGAGCCTGCTGATATTGATGTGTCATTGCTGACTGATACTGTTACAGGGTACGCATCATCTGGCATTAAATCCATTCGTTCATCGCTTGCCCCGCTTGAGTCTGCATTCTCGTTTGACCTAATAGAGTCAGGTTATCAAATCAAGGCTGTGCCGCGTGGATTGTCATCTGTTATGACAATTGATTACAACGATCTTGATGCAAGGCGTGCAGGTTCTGCCCCTGGCCCTGCGTTAAAACATTCGCGCGAAATGGACTTAAAACTGGCAAAAAGGGTTGATATTGGTTATATCGACGCAGCCAGAAACTATGGAACTAATACAGATTCTTCAAGAGAGCGCGTTGGTTCTGATGCGGTCAACATCGAAACCTTTGAAATTCCTGTTGTGTTCACGCCCGATGAAATAGCGCAACTAGCACAAACAACGATTGACCGGCTTTGGTTGGAGCGTGATGACTACGCAGGGACATTGCCGCAAACTTACAGGGCATTGGAGGCTGCCGATGTTGTCACGATCACAACGCCTTATGCTGTGCTGGAATGGCGGCTAACGTCTGCCAACCCTTTGGCTGATGGTCGCGTTGACTTTACGGCCAAGCTGACTGCTGCTGCACTGTATACGCAAACCATTGAAGGTGGGCAGCGAGTTATTGGCGATACTGTTATCCCGTTTGCGTCAAAATCTGTGATGCACCTGCTCGATATACCACTGATTCGTGATGCTGATGATGTCCCTGGCTTTGTTGGTGCGTTGAACGGATCATCTTCAGGATGGCCGGGAGGCAGCATCATTCGCAGTGTGGATTCTGGCCAAACTTGGTCAAATCTTCAGGTGTATACAAGCCCGGTTACTGGCGGCATTTGCTCTGACTCATTGTCAGCACATGACTGCTTTGTGATTGATCGAGCAAGCGCGCTGACTGTGCGACCTTATAGTCTGGACATGGAAATATCATCTATAACTGAAGCACAAATGATGACCGGCAAAAATTATGCGGCTTATGGTTCAGATGCTAACGGTTGGGAGATAATACGCTTTTCAGCCGCAACATTGAATGCTGATAATACGATCACACTGAGCAATTTTCTGCGCGGCTTACATGGCACAGAATGGGTCACAGGCACGCATGTTGATGGCGACAAATTTATATTTTTGGCAGATAAAGATACATCATTCTTGGGTAGCAATATATCTGAGATAGGTACAGCCCGCCTTTACCGTGGCGTGACATCTGGAAAGAATATAGATTCTGCCGTTGATTATGAGTTCACATATAATGGAGTGAATAAAAAACCATTGTCTGTGGTGCAGGTCACAGGTTCAATTGATGGCTCTGATAACTGGAATATTGAGTGGCTAAGGCGTTCACGACTATCAAGCAGCGAATGGGTCACAGGGGTTGAAATTCCTGTTGGCGAGGATTCAGAAAGCTATTCTATTGATATAATGGATGGCGCAACAGTTGTGCGCACACTAGCAGCAACCACTGGGGCGGTTCAATACACCAGTGCAGACCAAGTGACCGATTTTGCAGGAAACCAAAGCACGATTGATATTAAAATTTACCAGATGTCTGCCATAGTTGGGCGCGGATATGTAACAGAGGCAACACTATAATGACAACGCCATATTTGGCAGCAACAGAAATCAGCGCGCTGCAAAAAGATCAGTACGCCACATCTAATGAATTAGACAGGGTTTTAGAGCAGGCCATTGCAGGCCGCATAACAATTGATTTTCCATCTGATGCCAACCACACATTGGTCACAACTGCTGGCTCTGAAGAATGGCGGGATAAATTCATCACGTTCACAGATGTGGCTGTGCCATTAACTGCAAATCGGGATGTAGTTTTCCCGGCTAATGGGCCGCTGTACATTGTCACCAACAACACTGGGTTCACCTTGACGCTCAAGATTAGCGGGGAAACCGGAGCCACCATTGCTGACGGTGTAACGGCTGCCTACTATTACAACGGCACCGATATGGCTGCACTGTAATACCCAAAAAGGGGCCGATTGGCCCCAGGTTTTTACTTTTATTAAATAACACTTCATTACGCGGGACATAGCCCGCGAAGGTCTTTGTTATAAAACTAGCCACACCACCCTTGTATGTGTTCGCTTGAATTTATTTGGGCTAGATGTAAATTATTATTAGATGGCAAACACTCTTCTTGCTCTATCCCTCTAACCACACATTCATCCTTATCAAAAACTACAAGTTCTGGGTCGCCTATGGTGTAAATTCCAAACCGATCAGGGGTGCTTAGTAAAAGTTTTTCAAGTTTTCTACACC
>Ga0196887_1000323_pt1 | contig 23757 bp, 26 predicted proteins | sample VirMetDEL_Mar_31_FD_169094 | JGI IMG/M metagenome (GOLD analysis project Ga0196887, IMG submission 169094) | Aqueous microbial communities from the Delaware River and Bay under freshwater to marine salinity gradient to study organic matter... | ecosystem: Environmental > Aquatic > Marine >... | reverse complement strand
GAGGTCAAGGCAGAGGTCAAGCCAGAGGTCAAGCCAGAGGTCAAGCCAGAGGTCAAGCCAGAGGTCAAGCCAGAGGTCAAGCCAGAGGTCAAGCCAGAGGTCAAGCCAGAGGTCAAGCCCCCGGAAGAACCGGAAGAACCGGAAGAAGAGCCTGTAATTGAGGAAGAGCCTGAAGTGCCTGCAACTCCGACGGTTACTAGAGTGCCTCTTACCCGCACTATCCGTAGAGAACCGGGGGACTTAGTAGACATTGAATACTTATACAACATAAGTGACCCAAGCATATTTGCCCCTACTTTGCGAGGGGATGAAGACGCAGATAAAAACCGTCCTTATATATACTCTGGCTTTGCCGATGGTGGTATAGTAAAGGAATATGATTTAGAACAGCTACTTAAGAAGATACGAGGCTAACATGGCTGACATCCCACAGCGCACAGCAATACGCGGCGTAGTGCCAAATACATACGATCCTCTGCGTAGACCCGGCAGTAGCGGGCAGCGTTACTTTAGCGACATAGGGTATGTAAATAACGTAGACGACCCTGCTGAGCAAAGAACTCTTAACCTAGCTGAGCAAGCAATACGGAATGAGCAGGCTACTGGGCTGGCGGCTTTAAACGCGTCTAACCCTGCTATGCAGCAACGCCCTGCGACGTTAAGTACTGCTACTGCGCCATCTACTCAAGTGCCTTACTACACGCCTTCTAGCCAAAATGCTTCGGGTATTTCTAACTTCTTAGACACTCAGAAAAGCTTAGTATCTGAAGCAAGTAGGCGTTTGCCAGTAGGCATGACTCCCGCACAGCGCAGCGTTACAGGTGCTTTACAAGACGCCCCCAACGACATGGTAGCTAGGTTACTAGACATGGGTATTTTTACTCCCGAAACCGCAGCGCAATTCTACCAGAGCAGGTATCCGGGGTTAACCGCTGAGCAGGTGCAAGAAGCGTTAGGTCAATACGGCTATGCTCAAGGCGGTCTTGCTAGTGTAGCTCCTCAAGGCATGTACTTAGGTGGACCTACTGACGGTATGGCAGACCAGATTCCTGCCACGATAGATAATAAGCAGCCCGCTGCTTTAAGCGACGGAGAGTTTGTAGTCCCTGCTGACGTAGTAAGTCACTTAGGGAATGGTAATTCGGACGCTGGCGCACAGAACTTATACAGCATGATGGAAAGAGTGCGTAAAGCACGCACAGGCAACCCCGAACAAGGGCGTCAAATAGACCCCAACAAATACCTAGCGTAAGGAAAGAGCCATGGTAACCCAATACGTAGACCCTAATGCGGGACAAACAACCGGCCAACAAGAATCTTTGTCTTCTTGGGCCGCTCCTTATGTAACCGATATGCTGGGTAAAGGACAGGCACTAGCTAATACTCCTTATCAGGCATACACCGGACCCCTCACTGCGGGGCAATCAGACCTTCAGACTCAGGCTTTTCAGGGTCTTGCTGGGCTTGCCTTACCTACACAGCAAATGGGCGGGTTTAATCCTACTAGCTTTACCGCAGGGTCTACGGCTCAGGACTACATGAGTCCTTATTTACAAGCCTCTCTTGAACCGCAGCTAGCGGAAGCACAGCGTCAGGCGCAGATACAACAGATGCAGAATGCCTCTAGACTAGGTAAGGCAGGTGCGTTTGGTGGGTCTCGTCAAGCTATTATGGACTCTGAGGCTCAGCGTAATCTACTTAGGAACATGGCTGATATCACAGGTCAGGGCTATCAACAAGCCTATACTCAAGGTCTTGGACAGTTTAATATCGAGCAAGATCGTGCCCAGCAAGCTCAAGACTTAACTAACAGATACGGTTTATCTGCGTTAGGCATGCAGCAAGAAGCAGGGGGCGTACAACGCGGCATAGAGCAGCAAGGCGTTGCCGCAGACCTTGCGCAGTTCCAAGAGGAGCGGGATTATCCGTTCAAGCAAGTACAATATCAGCAGTCTCTACTTCAGGGACTACCTATTGAAGCGATGTCCTACGATATCACTGAACCTGCCGGGTGGACTCAAGTTCTCGGTGGGCTTGGTGCTCTTACTGGGCTTGGTAGTGATTTATTCAGGAACCCTGAGACTGGGGACTGGGAATGGCCTTTTTAGGAATAGGAATTTAGACATGGCATACGGCATAGATAATATCATCCAGCAAACAGCGGACGCCTACCGGTCTAATCCCGGACAGCTCCAACAAAAGTACGCGGCTGAGAAGCAGCTAATAGACTTGCTCGCCTTGGAGAAAATTAGGACTCAGCAACAAGCTATCGCTAACGACATGATGGCTAAGGTCCAAGTCCCTCCAGCTACGGTAAAAGATCAAGTTGAAGGCGAAGTCCTTAACAACGAGCGTCAGATGATGGCTCAACGTGCGCAACAGGGAGGTCAACAGCTTGCCCTTAACCAACAGCGTGCGTCTCAGGCTCGTGGCATTCCTACTCAATCTGCTCCTAATATGGCTCGTATGATGCAGGGTGGTATTGTCGGTTACGCAGAAGGCGGGGATGTTCAACAGCAAGACCCAATGCAGGCGCAATTAGAGCGCTTTATGCAGCTACAAGAACTTTATAATGCAAGGCAGGCGGCGGGTGCGACGGAAGAAGAACTTGCACGTATTCAAGCAGATATAGATAGCTACAACATTACCAATCAGGGCAACTACAACATCGGTGTAGAAGCAGACAAAGCTCGTGGGCAGTATGGCGAGGGTGAAGGGTTTGCTCGTGGTGGGGAGATTGAAGGTGCGCCTGTAAACGGCGATGTGGTTCAGCGTGCTATGGCGTTGGAAGGTATTACCGACCCTGCACTTGCTTCGTTGATTCTTTCTCTATACCAGCAAGAGACTTCGGGTGGCCGTAATGTCCGCACTTCACCTGCGGGTGCTCGTGGTGCGTTGCAGATTATGCCTGCTACCTTTGAAGAGATGTCTCGTGGCGAACTGGATATGGATAATGAGCTAGATTTAGCCCGTGCCGGTATTCGTTACGCAAAGGAATCTTTTGAAGCTGCTGGAGGTGACCCTCGTTTAGCCGCTGCCCGTTACTTCGGTGGTCCGGGTGGTATGCGTGCATTAGCTCGTGGTGAGGAAGGTGCTTCTGATGTGCTTGGTAAGAACGTAAGAGACTACGCAGAAGATATTGTAGCTCGTATGAAGGAAGATCGAGCGGAAATGCGCCCCTCTATGCCTGAGCGTGAGACTGAATCTGCGGGTATAGCGCAACTTATGGATGAAGCAACGCGCCCAGAGCCAATGCCAGCTCGTATGCCAGAGCCTAAGATGCCTACAGTACCTACAATGCCTTTACCTGTGCGTAGTCGTCGTAAAGAAGAGACCGGTATAGCTTCTGCGGCTGACCCTGCGGTTCGTTACTTACAGGGTGTTGGTCGTTCTCAAGACGACGCTGCCGAGCGTAGCGCACAAGGTGGCCTGAGCTATATCAAGGCCCTAGCCGATGCAGAAGCTGCACAAAAAGCAAATGCTCTACGTTACTTACAGCAAGCGGGTAAGTTCCAAGGAATGCAGCGTGACACCATGGGTATGCTAGAGAATATAGACCCTGCGGCTAATGTTAAAGGCTATGCGGCGGGTGATCTAGTAGAAGCAGATGATGAGCTTTATACCCCTACTATGTCGGACGTTATCGCTGTTGAGAAGGCAAAGAGAGCCTTGCTTGAAGCGGGTAAGCCTAAAGAGACAATCAGAGAACAAGGCAAAATAGACGTGCGTGAGGGGGAAAGTTATTCACAAGCCCTCCGACGTAGGGACCAAGAGCGCGCAAGTGCTACGCTAGCAGAAATGTTTCCCCCAAGAGAAGCCGAGCCATCCGAGATGTATACACCAAACCTAGCGGATGTTGCTAAAGTAGGTGATGCTCAATCAAGGCTGAGGAAAATTTCTGAGTTAACTGCACAACTTAAAGACGAAGGGCGTCAGTTTAAACGCGATGCTATTCAGGCGGAGATAGATGCCTTAAACGCCCCAATGAGAGAAGAAGTTTCTGCGCCAACTGCCGTTACCACAAGGGGTGCAACAGAAACTCGTGCAGAACCTACTAGTCCTTTAGAGTATTTGCAGCAAATGGGTGCCGACCAACAAGTCGCAGGGATGATGGAAGACATCTATAACCCTAACCGCAACCCACAAGCCGCTGAGCAACCTAAGAGCCGTTACGAAGAACTTAAGCAGAAATACGAGCAAGAGTACGCTCGGTCGCAACGTCCAGATAAATTGGACACCATTGCTACGTTCTTGCAAGGTATCGGGCAAAGCCGAGGCACTAACTTAGGACAGGCTCTTATCGGCGGTGGCTCTGCATTAAGTAACGAGCGAACTAATCGTCGTATGCAAGAGCAAAAAGCGTTAGAAAACTTGCTAGGTTTGGAGTCAAAAGAGTTACAATCCTCACAGGATTTAGAGGCAGCACTCGCTAGAGCCGCAGCTTCGGGCTTAGGCAAAGGTTCTCTTACTCAAAACCAAGCTTTAGAGCAGATGAGAAAGGTTAGAGAAGGCTTAATCAATGAGGGTAAACAGGACGCAATTAGAGCGCAAGTTGAATCAGAACTTGGTACTGGTAACCGTGAGCAAGTTGAGGCTGAAGTAGCTAGACGTTTTGAGGATGCAGTAAATGAAAAATTTGCTAAAGACTTAATGGAACTTCAAAACCTTGGCTCTGCACCTACAGTAAGTAACGTAGTAGGAAGCACCGTAACTCCTGAACAGCAAGCGATAATCGACAAATATACGACACAACCTACTGGGTAGACACTATGGCTGACTTAAACTCCGTACTACAAGCTCTTGTAAATGCGGACAAAGCGGGAGATACCGCTGCTGCAACTCAGTTAGCCCAGTTAGCCCAGCAGTTACAAGGTGCTCCTACTGCCGAAGCTCCGACTGAATTGACTCCTGATTTTACTATGGGGGAGCAGTTCACTCGGGGTGTAGAGCGTGGGGCTATGCGTCTGGGGTCTACCTTTGGTGACATACTACCCGCCATGGCTGCTAGTGCTGTTGGTGCCGACGAGTACGCCCAACGTCAATTGGCTGAAGCTGCACAGACCGAAGAAGAAATCGCCAGAAGACTCGCACCTCAGTACTCTAGCTACAAAGACATTGGCGGCGTCGGTGATTTTGTTGGTTATGCTACTGAGACTATCGGTGAGCAAATCCCTAACCTACTAGCTGCTATCGTACCCGGTGTTGGTGGTGGTGCCTTAGCCTCTCGCACTGCACTGTCTAGCATCGGTAAAGGGATAGCCAAAGAAGCAGCAGAAAAAGGGTTGGTTGGCACGGCGGCTAAAGATTTTCTTGCCGAGGGTCTAAAGAAGGCAGCGCCAAAAGTTGCGTCTGCTCAGTCAAAAGGCCAGTTAGGTGGAGCGTTCTTAGGCTCTTACGCACTTAACGCCCCTGAAGTATTTCAAAACATCTACCAAGAGACAGGCAGTCTTGAGCCGGGTGTAGCTGCGCTGTTCTCTACTGCTTCTGCTGCGCTAGATTCTATCCTCCCCGCAAAGTTAGCTAACAGCCTAACCGGTCCCGCTAAGCTACGTCTAACAGAGAAGATACTAGAGAAATCTGGTATGGATAAAGGGTTGCTACGTTCAGTGACCGCAGGGTTAGCTAGTGGAGTTGCTACAGAAGGTGCTACTGAAGGTTTGCAAGAAGGCGTAAGCATCGCCGCAGAAAGATTTGTAGACGAGAACCCTGAGCTGTTTGGCGGGAAAGAATTTGATCGCATAGTTGAATCTATGATCCGTGGTAGTGTGGCGGGTGGTGGTTTTGGAACTGTTGGGGGTGCTACTTCTAGAGTACAAGAACAACGTGCTCGTGGTCAGCGACTAGCTGAAATAGATGCGTCTCGTAAAACTAGAGACTCCATTAACGCTGAGTGGGACAAATACCTAAATCAGTTCCAAACAGCCCGTACAAACTTAGACGCAAACGTAGCAGCACAAGCGAAACAGAAAAAACAACAGCAAGCAGAGGAAGCCGAAGAAACTAGAAAGAAAGAAGAGGCTGACTTCAAAAAAGGAAAACCTAGAACGACTCCACTCACTGATGCACAGCGTTTTCTGGCGGAACAAAGGCTTGCACCCGATTACATACAGAAGCAGTTTGACAGTGAAAAAGCCGCAGAGGCTAAACGAGTTGCCGCAGACCAAAAAGACCTCGAAGACTTAGTCGCAGGCGAACAGAAAATACAAGGTCGTGAACTAGCTGCCGATCAAAAGGACTTTGAAACTCTAGTCGCAGGTGAGCAAAGGTTGCAAGGGCGCGAACTAGCTCGGCAACAAAAAGATTTTGAGCGTTTAGCGGCTACAGAACAAGCCAGACAGGCTAAAGATTTAACTGCGCTTCAACAGCAACAACAGGCCGCGCCACAAGTAACAACCGAAGCAGTTGTAGAACCCACTGTGCGTCAAGAAGCTCCAGCTCAAACCGCCGCGCCAACTGCAATACCAGCAGACAAGGCCGGACTACGAGGTTTTGGAAAACTATTTGGCATTGGCCCTACTGCTACTCTGTTAAGAGAAACCGGACCGCTAGCCGGTAAGGACATTACTGATCCTACCCAAGCTGCTGTAGTTAAAGAAGCACTAGAGAGCTATGCCGGTAAGACTAAGATCGTCGGTGCTGCGGATAAAATCGCTGAGTACTTGGCACGCCCTGAGTTTGCCACCGCTGCTCCTGTTGAGCCTGTAGTAGAAAGTGCAACTGAAACTGTAGAGGAAGTTAATACAGAAACAGAAGTTGCAGCCCCAGAAACGTGGGAGCAGGATAAGGACAGGCGGGTTGCTGCCGAAACGGCTAAACGAGCGGAAGATTTTACTGCGCTACAAAAAGAAGCTGCGGTTACTCCCGACGTAATTGGAGCAAGAAGCGCAACAGGTGTCCAAGAGGACATAGCTAACGTAGACACGCTACTCGCGGAGCTACCAGACCGTGCAAGAACTAATGCTCAGATAGAAATACTTCAGGCTAAAAAACTAGCAGAGCGCACGGACGAAATAGTTGAGGGTGAAATTGACTTAGTCGTCAAGGCTACGCAAGACCTATTTAACTTGCCGTTATTACTCGCCGAGTTTAGAAGCTTGGTACGGCAGCAAAAGAGTCCAGAGGCCGCTAGAAAATTAGTGCCAGCAATAAGCTCAGCGGCAGAAAAAATAGGAATTGATCCAAGAGAGTTGCTGGAAGGTGCTGTTCGCGCTGCTGACTCACAGTTTGGTCAAGTAACTAACGAAATAAACCAACGTGCGCGTAAAGAGCAGGCTAAGGTAATCTCTGAGGGTATAATCGCTAAGATTCCTAGGAAGACTAAAGCTGAGCTGCAAGCCGAAAATACTGAGTTAGCAACAGCTAGAAAGTCTGGAACTGAGGCTACGCCTAAAAAAGAAACAATGGCTGAAATAGACGCTATGGCTGCTGATCTAGAAGCCAAGATGAAAGCCAAAGGCATACCAACCGAGGGCCTTTTTGGTCCTGTGTACAAAGGTAAGGACCTGAACGAGACGGCCGTTGCGGACCTAACTGCGGGCAGATTGAACAACACCCTGAAAGCACTGGAGGCCGATGCGTCTCCTAAGCTACGTCGTGTCCTGCAAAAAATACGAGGTTTGAACCTAAAGACTAAAGTTGTTATTGGGTCAGTAGGTGCAGCTAATGCAGCGGGTTCGTACAACCCTACGACAGACACAATTACGTTAGACCCAGAAGTGGGGCTTAACGAGCACACTTTACTGCACGAGATTATTCACGCTGCAATATCTAAAGTACTTGCCAACCCCGACTTGAAGATAACTAAGGACTTTACTAGGTTCTTTAACCAAGTCTCTAACCGGCTAGGCAACGCCTACGGCGCACAAAATATACAAGAGTTTGCATCAGAGCTTATCTCTAACCCTGAGTTCCAAGCGGTACTGAAAGAGATCAAAGCCCCTAAGAGCCAAAGTTTGTTTAAGCGGATCATGCAGTCTATTGCTGAGTTCTTTGGATTTAAACAAAATGCGCTTGATGTGGGTACTAAGTTTGTATCAGATGCTATTGACATCTCTACTGGGGTAGAGGCAACTCCGGGTGACCAACTGTTCCTAATTGGCGGGGCTAAGATTAACTCCGTAGTGGGCGGTATCGGGCAGGCTATGCCTAAGTTTGCTGGTGAGACTATAGAGAATACTAAGAACTGGTTCTCTACTCTTAAAGACATGACGTTGAAAGAAGCGGCGTTCGGGCTACTGCGCTTGGATAACATCCGCGATATGTACGGGGACAAACTCCCTGCCCTTAAGCGCATCATAGATGCCGTGGAAAAACGTCTTGGCGAACAAGAACGTCGAATAAACGAAGCGAATGAAACGTTTAAAAAGTTTCAGGCGATAGAGAAGAAATACCTAAATCAGACAAAGACTATGGGCGTTATGGCTCGTGATGCGCGTCTGGCTAAAGTCGATTTGCTCGACCCTAAGTTTAAGCCTAGTAAAGAAAACCAAGCAGAATACAACAGGCTCAAAGCTATATACAACAACCTGCCAACTGAAGTGCAGGGGATGTACGCTCAAATGCGAAAGGACTTCGATGGTAACTTTACAGAAGTAAAGGCGTTCCTTAAGGCAAATGTCAGCCCGTCGCTTGCGGCTAAGCTAGAAGCTATGTTTACTCGGGATGTACCTATTGTTGGCTACGTGCCCTTCCTTCGTTATGGAGACTTCTGGCTAGAGTACACAGATGCAAGTGGCGAGCGAGTAGTCCGAGCGTTTAGGGACACCCGTGAGCGCAAGAAAGAAATGGATAGGTTGAAGGCGCAAAACATTAACAGCACACCTTACATGAACCTAGACCAGATTAAGTACGACCCTAATCAAGTGCCTCCTACTTCGTTTGTTGGGCAGATAATGGCTGACCTTAGTAAAGGCGGCGCGCCCCAACAGCAGTTAGATCAGGTGTACCAAACGTATCTAGCATTGTTCCCTGCTACCTCCATGATGAAGCGGCAGATGAAAGCCGACGAAGTTGCCGGTATGGAAACCGATATGGTTAGTGCCTACGGTGACACTATGATACGGACTGCTCGGTACCTGACCAACTCTAAGTATATGCCTGAGTTGAACAAGGCGCTGTCACAGTTGGCAGAAGAGGGTAAGTTCGCAGACGATACTATACAGGCAGCCGTTAACAACGTAATGGCCCAGTCTGAGTTCCTACGTAATCCAACATATAGCAACCTCGTAAGCGGCACTACGGCACTTAGTTACTTTGCGTACATCGCGGGTAATGTCTCGTCTGCATTTATTAACTTAACGTCTATATTGTTAATTACCATACCTGTTCTTGGGGCTAGGTTCGGTTACGATTCTGCTACCGACGCAATACGAAAAGCGGGTAGGGTCGCAATGGGGGATTGGAGCGCCGGGGAATATAAAGCTCTTTATGAGACGCTCGATGCGCATGGACAAGTTAAGCATACATTCTCTAGGGAGATTCTAGAAGGGTCACGACAAACTTCAAGCGAGTTTTCCAGTATGAAGGCCAAGGTGATGGATTTGCTTTCGGTTCCCTTTGCTGCAACTGAACGCTACAACCGTGCGACTACTGCGATAGCTGCTTACGAGATGGCACTAAAGGGTAACGCCGCCCTTAATATTAAGCCGATGAACCAAGCGGATGCCATCCAATACGCACTTAAGACTGTCAAAGACGTGAATACTTCGGGTATGGCTGCTACTGGTCCTAGGTATATGCAGGGGGGAGCAGGGCGTGTCATGTTGACGTTTAAGTCTCATATCTGGCAAACAGGGTTCATCGTCGCTAGGGCATTTGTTCAGGCAACCAAAAACGAAGACCCAGATGTTAGGCGCATTGCTCAGCGTCAGTTGCTTGGCTTCTACGGTATGAGCGCAGCGGTAGCAGGTGTTGGTGGTCTCCCGTTCTTTGGGGCAGCCGCAACTTTAGCAAACATGATTAACGCCTTGATGGGTGACGACGACGAACCTTATGATAGTAGGCAATGGGCTAGAGAGTTTACGGGGGAGCTTGCATTTAAAGGCCCACTAAACTACATAACTAACTTAGAGATTGCTAACCGTTCTAGCCTAGCAAACGACCTTGTATTCCGAGATGATCCGCAGGGTATTGCCGAAGACGGATACACTATGACTGCATTAAAAACGGCGGCAGGTCCTGCGGGTAGCGTACTTATGGGGGTAGAGCGTGGATTTGACTACATGCAACGAGGCGAAGTTGCCCGTGCTGTAGAAGCTGCCTTCCCATCTTTTATACGAAACGTCCTGAAAGGGACCAGATACTTTGGGGAAGGCGCATTGACGTTAAAAGGGGATGCTATTGACGAAGATATCAGCCTCTATAACGCCGTGATGCAGGTGTTCGGCTTTGCCCCGGCTGATCTGTCGTCTACCTATGAGCAGCGTAGTGCCGCTAAGAACTACGAACGTAAAGTTTTGGACCGTAAGCAGCGTATACTAGATCGTTGGGAGTTGGCCAGTGAGTCTGGGGACAGAGAGTTTAAGGCAGAGGTTAGGAAAGAATTTAACAGCTTCCGAAAAAACTACCCGCAGCTTGTAGACGCTCGTACTTTGGACCGCTCATTGAATGCAAGAAGGTCAGCGGAAAAAGAAATCATGCTGGGTATGCGTTGGAATAAGAGCTTGCAGCCAAAGCTAGAAGAAGAGTTCTTTAGCGGGCTAAGATAAAAAACCCCGCCGTAGCGGGGTAAAGTGAGGGCACGTAGAAAAAGGACCTAAACTACGTACTGGTTGGATTATATCAAAGTCTCCAGATGCGTACACCTATTATGCCCTCCTCTATTACGACTTTCATTAGTATGTTTAATTTAAGTCGTTTGGTGGTAACCCGTATTTGTTTCTTCGCTAGCGTCGGGTTCAGGCAAGGTATGAAAATAGAATACCCTGCCTTGAACGCCTTCCAGTTTATTTCGTAGTTAACCTTCTCCACTACCATTTTCGTCATCAGCTCCGACTAGAGTACCGACATCCAAGAAGTCTTCGTTGGAACAGTCAAATATCAAGCAGTGTACCGCAGGGGCAATAACCTTCATGCCTTTAGATAAGCGCTTGTTACCTGTCTTCTGGTAGACTCCCTCGTTCTCTAGCTTTAGCAAAGTCTCTTTATAGTTAATCTGGTACGTAACGCAGTCGTCTTTGAATGGTTTAGCTGCTAGGTACAGTAGCTTAGTATCTGGCTCGTACCGCATAAGCAGACCACGGCTAGGCTCTAGTAACGGAGCGGCTTGCATCATGCCTGAAGTGCGGTTATCCACTTGGTCGTTCACTACCAAAATGCTGTGGATGTTACGGTGTATGTAGTCTGCCAATACCATGCTCACGTTCTGTACAGGTGGAGCCACTTCTTTGCGCAGGTCTGTAATCAACGCAATAGTCCAAGCGTAAATCTCTTTCATCGGGTAGTCGATAAGCCCCAAGCGCTTAGTAGCTATTAAACCGCCCGTGATGTTAGCGGCAGCAAAGGCAGACCAGAACCGTTCGCGCTGTGTCAAACGAAGCTCCTTATCTATCTTTTTCTGTATCCCTAACGCCGTATCTACCGCTTCTTCTAGGTTGCATACGAGCCATTCCGCGTATATGTCACCTGCGTGCCCAAAGTTTTGCTTGAGTACGTGGTCAAACATGTTCTTAGCTTCCTCCGCAGGGATCGCGTCACTGTAGTCTATCTTGTACTCTAGTAGGCGCATCATCTCGCCATCTGCTTGGTACTTCTTTGATGCCATCTTCTCGTAGAAAGAAGCGTTAGAACTTGCTAGGGACATTGTCGCCCATGAAGTTATGTTTGCGCGCATCTCGTTAGTCGATGCTTTTAGTCGGTCTTTACCCCGCCCTTGCGACATGCTGTATGCCAACGTAGAGAAGTCTTCGGGGCTAGTGTTAGTAAGTTCGTCTACAGTAAACGGTAGGTTATTCATTATCCCTAGGCGCATGATCTTTGCGTTAAGGGTGTCGCTCCAGTTTGAACTTAGGCGATCAGGGTCACCGTACACGCTATTCACCATACGTAGGATCGTAGTCTTGCCTGTGCCGGAACTTGAGTGCATGACGTTTATTATGCCGCCACTCTGCCCTAGGAATTTAAACAGCGGTGCACCGAATGCGGTTAGTGCGGCGAAAGCATGCCCTTCTAAACCCGGACGGTTGTATAAGTTAAACACGCTTTGCCAGTCTTCCAGTGTGCCACAGGGTTGCATGTGCTCTGCTATGTGCTGAGTTGTAGAAGAAGGAGGACTGTGGTGCACTCCATCTTTAGTTATTTCACGGTCGCCGATAATAAACTTGCTGTCCTTATCAGCCCATCCAAATTGTAGTCTCATTTGTTCTGCCTTTTTTTGCCATTGTAGGTCTTTGATTACTGTGTATAAATATTGAGTAAGTATGTCAAACTTTTTGCCAGTGCAGATCACTCCGTTACTAGCAAGCACTTTGCGTATCTCACGCGGCTCGGATAACTGGACGTTCGTAACAATGAACTCCTTAACGCCATCCTGTGGTAAGTGCAGCTTTAGTATCACGACATCTCCCAGTACTGGGTCAGTCATTCTTTTTAGTACATACAGATCATGCTCATACACACATATGGGTTCAGCTTCATCGTCATCTGGCATATACCATATACCGCCCGACTTACCTCGATAGAAAGGCTCCGGGTAGGAAGGCACTGAATGCGTAACTTCTACTAACTCCCCCGCCGAATCTTCCTCTTCCTCGACAACTACATTGCCCTCTTGGGGAGCCTTTATAAGCTCCTTGCCTAGCGCGATAGGCCCAGTGATGCGGCCCCTGTGTATACAGCCTTCACAACCTCCGGGGTTATTCGACTCAAACTTATCGCAGCTATGCGGTCCGGCAATGTGTTGTATCTTCTTCTCCACCTCGTGTGGGTTATAGTCGGGATGGTCCGAAGATATTAAATGTATGGCCTTCTCCTTATCCGAGCAGAACTTAGCTACGGACAAAGCGTTAAACCATCTAGGCTCCGATAATGTTTCACGGTTGACGTAGCAGTCTAGGAGCTGTGCGCATCCTGTGTCCTTACTACTGCGTACCATTATCTTGGTAAAGCTAGCCTCTGTGTTATCTGCTAGCGATTGTCCCAACTTGGTCAATCGTTTTTTCTTTTCTGTTCTCTCGAAGGGTAGCTCTTTCACCCCAAGTAAATCAGAGAACTCTTTAAAGTCCACAGCCGGTGCGGGCTTTAGTACTTGTACCTTAGTAGGAGGGTCGTCTTTAAAGTTGTAAGTTCCGGGCACTCGTAGCACTCGGGCAGCTTCAAACACGGCGTTATCTGCATAGAGTTTGTGTATGTTGCATAGGTCTCGCAACCTAGCTACAACGGGTTCCCACTTTTGGCGCGTTACTTCCTCAGTGAGTGCCCAATACGCGTGGATACCACGGCCCGAATCAACTAGTGTGGGGTTAGGCAAGCCAACTAGCTTGCAAAAACTCATTAGCGCGTTCAGTCCCGCTTCTTGGTCGATGTATCCGTCAGGTCTACCCGTCTTAGGGTTCTCTATCGCTTTAGCTTCCCCGCAATCTATGTCTAGGAATATCGCTTTAAGCGCACGGACATTTTCTTTTACTCGACCTCCATCACCCTCTATGAACTTAGCTACCCCAAAGTAACAGTCGTAACCATCAGAGACATACTGCTCAACTAAGTCGTCAAGCTCTTCTCTAGTAGCTACAAGGTGTTGCCTCGGTGCACCTCCCTTAAGACCAAGCATTGCAAACCACCCATCGGTAGGTTGCACAGTTGATATAAGGTCAAAATCAGTCATTGGCTTTTTTCAGGGGGAATTAACCCCCCAAGATTCCTCGGTAATAAAAATTAAGTAGCTTATTGTGGTGCTAGCTTATCTTCTATGTAAGCTTCTATTTGCGCTTCTAAAGATTCTTTAGGCGGGTGTACTCCACAGAACCAGTTATACACCGTCTGTCTACTCACCTTAAGCTCTGTAGCTACCGAGGTTACCGGAACATTGTGCAAAATGCACAACGCTCCTAGTTTTACCCCCAAAGAATTTTGGTTTGCTTCTTTGTTAAGCACGATCAGCCTTGCGCTGTATCCATAGCTCATATCTTAAGCATCCTCGTCGTCGAGCCATGCACTAACCACGGAAGATAAGTCTGCTTTAGGAGTAACCTGAGCGGCTTTGTCTTCTTTAGTCTGGCGCTTAACTGGTTCAGCAGCGGCAGGTTCGTCATCTTCAGGCTCTTCGGGGCGCGGAGCAGGGGCTTCCATTACCGGAATCCTTTGCACTTTGTCTGCCTGAGCAACGGTCATCTTAGTATATCGCTCGCAGTCTGGGTCTTCTTGAGCCGTACATACCAAGTCGTACTCTTCGTCAGAGATACTGCGTAACGGAGTGAACTCTAGCTCCATAGTCTCTGCGTTGTCGTTGAATGCAATCTTAGTTACTACAGTATCTGGAGACTCGCCGTTGCCACGCAAGAAAGTAACGTAGCTTTCCCATGGGTGTACGTTGCCTGTACCCTTACCAAACAAAGACTTAGCAGGGATATTGAACTGGTAAATCTGCCCAGTCTTATCACCTTCGACTAACACTGAAATGCGGCGTTGGAATCGGCAAGCGCGCCCACCATTATCGCCTGAGCCTTTTACATTCTGCGGGCATGTTGCACACGTAGGACCCTGTGGGTCTGTGGCATTGGGGTCTGGGCGGTCACCTAAGTTAGACCAACAGTTTGGCAGTGTGGCTTCTTTGTTAGGGTCGAACTTCTCTTTGTAGAACGTACGCGAAATGCTAGGCAGTGCCCCAATGACAACCACGTTGATCTCACCGCTAACTGGGTTGCCAATCTGCTCACCGTTAATCAGGCGCTTGAACTTACCGTTAGTCGTGGTTTGTATACGGCGGGTAGTAATACCGCCTGTGTTTAGCGTTTGAGCTAACTTACTTGGCCCACGCTTAGTTGTAGAGACTTCGGTTTGTTGTGCGAATATTGAAACTTCTTTGCTCATTGTTTGTTTCCTTTTACTTTCTTGGTTTATATACAGTTATAGTGTGGCTGCTATCGGTGTTTAACCCCATGGGAAGCAAGTCTGGGTTATCGTCCAAAAACTGCTTCATCAGGGTATTGTTTAGACGCTTCTCTAGTAAGAACAAAGCGTCGTTTTCTTTAAGGAATTGGTACATAGAGTCCCAATCGCTTGTCCAAAACCTAGTCAACGTCTTACGAGACACGGTTCCTGCGGGCGTCTTAATACTGCTAAGCCCCATTTCGTTGCACTTGTCGAGCATGTGATTAGTTATCAGCTCTTGTTGTGCTTTAAGGTCTTTGACCCTCTCTTTGTGCTCAGCTTCCATCTCAGCGAGCTTGCTTCGTATCTTTATATAAGTAGCTACGAGAGCGTCTAGGTTAGGCTCTTCAGCCATGGTTTATCCTCTTTTTTTGTATAGCGGGATAGTGAGTATAACAATACTTTGGACAAAGTCAAGACTACTCAATTATCTCTTGTCTGTATAGGTCGATTATTTTGTTGTGGTTTGCGATGTTACCTTGAAGCATGGCGTACAGCTTCCTCTCCACGTCGCTGCCTTGCACGTGCACGATGGTCATTGGGTTGTGTTGTCCCGGCCTGTTGATTCGCGCGTTAGCTTGTAAGTAAGTCTCGACACTAGTCACAGGGGCGTACCAAATTATGGTATTAGCTGCGGTTAGTGTAAGTCCGTGCGATGCAGCTTGTGGCTGAATGAGTAGCACCTTTGGTTCCGGCTCGTTCTGAAACTTAGTCACGATCTCGGTACGTTTATTAACAGGGACTTTGCCGTTAATAACTTCGCAAGTGACTTTGTGTTTCTCCAAAAATACTTTTACCAGTTCTATAGTATGAGTAAATGGCACGAAGATTAGAACTTTATGCGAAGACTCTTCTATTACTTCTAAAATAACATTGAGCCGATTGCTTACATCGAAGTCTATGACTTTTTTATCGTCCGAATACACCGCACCGCCGGAAATCTGAAGCAGTTTGTTAATGCTCACCGCTGCGTTAACTGCGGTAACTGACTCCCCTGCGGCTTCGAGCATCAGCTCTTTCTTTAGCTTGTTGTAGTAAACCATTTGTTGTGTGGTTAGCGGGGCTTCCCGTTCTACGTGAGTTACTGGCGGCAAGTCTAGGCATTGGTCTTTCTCAAACCGTATTGCCGGTTGAAGCGCAGCGTGAACAGTATCCTTTGCGTCTGCCTTGGGCATCCACTTGTACTGCGTTAGCTTGTACATCACCTTGTCTCGGAACTGGCCGAAGTAGCGTGGAACATTCTCGGGGTTAACCAACTTAGCTAGACCAAACGCATCTACGGGGGACTGAGCAGCGGGCGTTCCTGTCAGCATCCATAACCACTCGCTGTGTACGGATACATCGCGCAATACTTTCCAACGATTAGTTTGTGCGTTCTTGTAGGCGTTAGCCTCATCTACTACGATAAGATCGAAATCACCTGCGATTATCTCGTCTTTAACTACGGCTAGTCCGTCAAAGTTAATAACAACAAACTCACATCCCGCGTTTATTATTTTGCGCCTAGTCGCTGCACTACCGTGGGCAACTGAACAACTACGGTGCATAGCAAACTTAAACAGGTCTTGTTGCCATGCCGACTTCATAATAGACAGCGGACATATAACTAACACCCGTTTGATTAGCCCCAACTTCATAAGATAATCCGCAGCCCATATAACAGACGCGGTCTTGCCTGTACCTTGCTCGTTAAAGCAGAAGGCTTTCTTATACACCGTCAGGAATGACGCGGTTTCTTTCTGGTGCGCAAACGGACTGAACTTCCCTGTCCACTCATAATCTCGTTTGATCGGGGACGGCACGTCTTTAATATGTAGCTTGGCTAGGGCTTGGGCTTCTTGTAACCCCCAACGCACCGCCACTTCGTTCTTCTCTAGTACGATACTTTTCTTTATGCTCTCGGTAATTAGATGTGGCCTTTTCGTTTTTATTATAAGGGCCTGTTCGTCGTCGCTTATGTGCATTAGAAAGCTATCCTTTTGATTTGCGCTCGCGCGTGCTTGTTTCAGATACTAAGTTTCCTTTCGAGTCGCGCTTGAAAGAACGGTTGCGGCTTGCTGTCTCTACTCTAGTACCGTCAGAGTTCTTGCCACCTTTGTCCATTGCTTTCTTATGGGCTACATCTTTACCGTCACCCTTGGATACTTTGCCTTCTTTCTCCGCCTTACGGCGTGCGGCATTGCGTTGGGCGCGTTTCTTCTTTTGTTCTTCAGTGCCTTGATACTTAGCGTACTCGGCTTTGTAGTCTCTGGGCTTTCTCATTTTCGTGGCCTATGATGTTCACATGAAGTTACTGGGCACCACCCACAAAGGGGGCTACTGTTTGCGTTCCACACATTGTTATCTTGCGCTACCTCCAGTCGTTCTAGTTCGTCCGCAAAAGTCTCGAAGTAAGAGTCCCGCATGTCGGCTGTGTGCACCTTCTGTATAAGATCGTTGCTCACTACAAATGCTAGAGCAGACTTAATCTTTTTAACCTGCGGGTAGTGTACAAACAAGGCGGCAGCTACTAGGTCTAGCTGTTTAGTATCCGCGTACTTCGCATTTTTGCTAGTCTTATAGTCGATGGAGTAAGCCATGTCGCCGTTGATTACTACCAAGTCGGCTATGCCTCTCCACCAAACGTCTTTCGCTAGGAACTTACAGGGTTCGAACGTGTCGCCATCGCGTTTAACTCCGAGCCTTAACTCGCATAGTTTCTCACCCTCGATGGCTTTTAGTGCGTCTAGTGTGTCTCTAATAAAGCCGAACTTAGCGGGCAGGTCGGCTGTGCCTTTAACATAGTCTTCAGCGGCTGAGTGCAAAGCTTGCCCATAGAGGGTTGCTTCACTGCCTGAATCCTTAACGTCTTTGGCTATTTTTAGATGATAGTACTTCTTAGGGCACTGATCGAAAGTTTTTATACTACTGTAAGACCAAGCTGTCATATCATTTATTTCCGATTTTTAGCTGCGTTATTTTCTTGCCGTTGAGAGAAACCGAGGTTGTCAAAAGATGGACTTATGCAATCCTTCGCGCTAACTCCTCTAGGCACTGCCTGTATTTTACCTCCTTTTGACAGGTAACTCGCTGTTTGTATTGTAATTTGTTTGCTGAGTTCTCTCTTTTGTTCTGGACTCATAGCCTTCCTGCCCTCCTTCCAGATATTTCTAAAGGGTTATGCGCCCCGCGCCGTTCTATTTTATACACCTCGAACAGCTCACCCTCTACGCGTATGCCGTAGGTAATTTTTTCTTTTGTGGCGCAGAACTCTGCTTCTTCTAAAGCACCGGTAAAATCAGTGAAGTAGGACATCTTCCACCTCGTACTCGTAGTTGACGCATTTAGCGTTAGTCGAAAATATTGCCGCGCCGTTGCGCATGTGAAAACGTAACGCTGTATCCGTATGTGGAGACATGGTTATTACTGCGTCTACCTCTGGGTGCATTATGGGTGCTGCTTCTAGCAGGTTATTGATTAACTTCCTACCGTGCCCCCGTTGGTAAGACCACACCGAATAGGGGCATAGCACAGTACCCAACTCTCCGTATATTTCTTCACGTTCTTCCAGCTCTTCTTCGATCTGCTCAAGCTTCCCCATACCAATAAGTTTTATCTGGTACTCATCTTGCGGCACAAACCTACATATTATTGTGCAAACAACAGCGGCTATCTCTCCCGTCTCGTCGTTCACCTCTGCGTACACATGGAACGGGTCTTCAAACCGCACACTGTTATCTTCGAATAGCTCAGGGCGTACGGGGTCGTCCTCTATGAGATACGAATGGTCGGCGGCATTACACTTTATCAGCATCTTCAAACTCCTCGAGAATTGCTTCCAGTTTTTCCACCGCCTCTGCTGCACGTTGTACTAGGGCAACAAGTTCTTCGGCATCAGCGCCATCTACTTCTATTGTTATTTTCATTTGACGTTGTGTATCTCAATCAGTAGGTCGATGCAGTGCTTGGCTTTTTCTAAGTCCGACAAGGGTTGCCCCTTCAACTTCCACCTAGTTATATACTTTACTACGTTACCCTCTAGTAGAGACAAGCCGTTCTTCTCTGCGTACTCGGCAGGTTGGATAGCCATGTTCTTATAGTGTGTCCCGCCCGTCTGTTTCTGTAGTGGGCTGTCCTTCTTTGGTTCCATGTTCAAGTTCGGTATCTCTGCTGTTAACATTCTCTTGCTCCTTCTGTTTTGGTTTCTCAAAGATTTTTGCCCAGTTATCCCCGAAGTCTTTAGCAGGGATAAGGGTTGGTCTACGTCTACTACCTTTGCCATTCATTTGTTTCCCTCACGTAAGCGTTTGTGTTTGTTTAGTTCTTGCGCAAACAACTTAAGCCTCTCTCTAATCTCTTCGTTAGTCATCGTAGTCTCCTTGGTCTGCTAGGTACTCAGCACGATCCCGTGCGATATCTTCGGGACTTACGTAGTCTTCATCCTGCTCGTCTTGCCATCTATCTAGGTCTGCGTCTAAAGAATCTCTGTTACTCATCAGCGTGCCCCTCCCCTGTTATACCGTAAGTAGTTTTCCATGCTGCTTTTGCTCTATCTGCATCGGTCTCCAACGTCATATACACACGAAACCTAGAGGGGTTCGATACCGTCTCTACCCCGTTAAAGGTGTAGCCCTCATGTGACTTGTCGTCTAGGAAAGTTTGCAGGTTCTTTACAGTTTGCTCTGGGTCTTCAACGCTCCATTCAATCTCTCTAATAATACAATCTTCTTTATCTTCCATCTTCTTTCTCCTTATAGGTCATTTTCAATAATGTAAGTAGCTAGGTCCTGTAGTTTTTTTGGCGTAGGCAAAGCTCTCTTCTTAGGGTTATCACATACATCGCACAGCGCGTTACGTACTACTTCGGCGCGAGCGTAATTGGCAGAAGTAGCTCGGATTAGTTTTGTGTGCCCACAGTCCAGATCGAGCGCCCAAGTATTCGTCATCTGACTCTTACTTTTGCGGTAGTATTTTCTGCCTAATACTTTCACCCTTATCCCTCTAGTTCTTTTATTTTGCGGGTTATCATCAACTGAAGTCTCTTAGCATCAACAAGTTCTTTCGGTATATTTTTTCGGCTTAAGCTATTGGCGTTAACCATTAAACTTTTTATATACCCGTCTGTTAGTCTTTCTCTTGTCCTTTGTTTTTCAGCGTTCCGTTTGGCTCTATACTTCTCTGGGTCTCTAGTTTTTCTGGCTGCGCGTTGTCTATATAATTGAGCTTTCCATTTCTCGGGATTTTTTTCACGCCATTGTTTTTTTCTTTCTACTATTTTATCGGGGTACTTGGCGTAGTATCTTTTTTTCTGTTCTTTAACTTTATCAGGGTTAGCCTTAGCCCAACGTTTTTTCGCGTCTAGTTTACAGAGTTTACAAGCATACCCAAAACCAAGTGCAGCTCGTTTGCTTCTATGGAAGTGTTCAGGGCAGAGTTCCTTCTCTACCCCACACTTGCTACATTTACGTAGCACCATCGTTACTTATCCGTAGAATGCAGGAAAGTTATTTTGGCGTCATGGTCACTGCGTAGCGCATGATACTCTAGCTGTACTTTAGCAGAGTTAATCATCTTCCCTGCTAGGTTAGCTAGTTCTTTAGCAGTTTTAGCTTCGATGTCTCCGTTGCTAAGTGCTGTGAAAGTATCTGCCAGTTGATCTCTTAACTCATTTACATTTTTCATCGTTTGTTTCCCTTTTATAACATGGTTATTTTTTAATTGGTGCGTGTTGCCACTAACAAGTATTCCCACCCATTCAGTTCAACTTGCTTCGCTTCACACGACTAGCTGTCTCGTAGCTTCTTCGGCAACGCATCACGTAGGAGGTACTAGCTTGATTAACAAAGCTAAATACCGTGGCCGCGATCGTTAACTGAGGGTGTTTTGCTGAATATGCCCACCGCCCACTGGGACACGGGGTAGGTAACCTTTGAACCCTACCCCCTACCAAAAACTATTTACAACCTCCATACGAGTCGCCCGTAAACGCCTCGCAGTCCAAAGGTAAATCCTGTGCCCACGTAGGTCGCACCTTCATTACCATCTCGACAAACTCTTTACCCGTCTGTTCTTCAGCCTCGGGTACTATGCAACCAATCGCATCATGTACGGTCATGGCTACCTTGTACTTCTTAGCTACGCGGAGTAACTGCTCACCGATAACGATACGCGCTAAGGCTTGGCATACATTCTCTATAGCTTTGCCTCCGTATATCCTGTTATCTATAGTGGTTCGCCCACGCTTAGTGTCGTATACCATCTCAGTGCGGCCTTCTTCGTTATTAACTTTGCGAAGGTTCGGGTACTTTAAGTACAGCCCGTTGGGTAAGCGTATGCCCGCAGTGCCCTCTACCATAACTGCACCTGCTCTGCCTATAGGAGAAGACTGATTACTTATCATTGCATCGAGCGCTTTGCTAGCAGCACGCCATAATTCTGGTATCTTCGGGTACGTAGAGCGGTAGACTTCTATGATTCGTTCGCACTCTTCTTGGGGCAGGTCTTTACCGAATGTCTTTAGCTGCGCCCTAAACTTTGCAGCGCCCATGCCATAGCCACAACCCAAGATCGTAGTCTTACCAACAAAGCGTTCGTCTTTGTCTATGTCTTCTACCGGCTTACCGTAGATCGCTGACGCCATGATCTTGTACACATCATCGCCTCGCTCAAACGCCGTGAGTAAGTCTCCCTGCTCTGCTAGCCATGCTAGAGTACGCGCTTCAATCTGCGACAAGTCAGAGTCAACAAACTTATAGCCCTCCGGCGCAAGCATAGCGAACTTAAGCTGCGAGCCACGCGGTAGGTTCTGCATGTTGATCTTATCCGAGCCACCCCATCTGCCTGTGTGTGCCGCGTAGTAACGTAGCGGTATAGGTAGTGCCCCACGCCTAGCCACAGAGATAAACCTTTCGGTACGCGTCTCTTCAATCGTAGACTTCACACCCATACGGGCAGCAACGATAGCTTGCACATAAGAGTCCTCGTGCTCTAGTAAGGCTTTAAACCCTTCGTCACTCTTAGCGAATGCGTAGGCTTCCTTGCCTGTCCTCGCGCTTATCTTAGTAGGCGGGGTAACCCCAAGGTCTATAAGAAGCTCGGCTAACTTCGGGTTACTCATGAGTGTCTCCCTCTCGTGGGATAGCTTGTCCATGAGTTGTTCTTTCTGTATCTGCACTAGCTGCAAGTGAGACATCAGCCTCGCCTCGTCTAGCTCAATCACCGGCTCGGTAAACATACGGATAGTCAGGTCTATAAGGTTAAGCTCCGACATCGGGAAGTCCTTAGCCAGTACACCAAACAGTTTGTATGTTAGCTCCGTGTCGTTAATACAGTAGCCCGCGTATGCCTCCATCTCTTCCGGGGCGAAGTCTAGTCGCCGTTTGCCTAGCGCGTTGAGTACTTCGTTACCCTTCACACCTAAGTTAAACCGCGTTACCAAAGCATCGAGGCTTCCACCTACTTCAGTACCGTAAAGAGCACGAGCCATAGACAGCGTGTCTACAATTTTCCTTGGGCGTATATCGAAGTGCCAGTTAAGTATAGCCATATCAAACATAGCGTTGTGTGCTACAGCCACTGAGCTTTCCCAATCTAGCTTCTTAAGGAAGTCCTTGGTGTCTTTCTTCGTTCCAGAGAACCACTCGGTTTCCCCGTCATCTACCTTCACGCTTACGCCGATAACTTCGAACTGCTCGTGCCGGATATACTCCTCCGTTGTGCACTTGCGTAGCCCGTAGTCCTTAGCGTAGTACGTCTCGAAGTCGAGGGTTATTATTCTCATCGGTACGGCCTTTGTGTCCTTAAGCAATCTAGTACTTTTTCCGCGCGTCGCTTAGTCGTCTCATCAAAGGACGGGTATCTGGCTAGTAGTAGCAATTTGCTAAACGAAACCTTAGTGACGGGATAGTCTTTAAGTAGTTGCTTTATATCTTCTGGCGCTTCCCAATGTCCTTGCAGCGATTTAGTCTTCTTCTTCGTGAGTGGCATCTAGCTTCTCCCTGTTGATTAAATGTTGTTGGGCTATGTCTTCTTTGTTCTGTCCAGAGTACGGTACGGCTAGGTGTTCGCTTACTAGAGCAGCATTGATTGAAGTCCTACCGCCTAGCATGATGACGCCTAGGTACCGCCCGAACTTGTCTTTCTCCCTTGTCGTAAGGGTGTACGTCCCTCCTTTGTGCAAACATTGTTCGACAAATTTCTTCGCCATGAGTCCGTATTTTTTCTCCTCTGCATCTCTAGTGCGACACTCGGGAGTATCAATACCGTAAAGACGTATGCGCTCACCGCACTTCCAAGTATCAAAACCAAGATCAATATCCACATCTACTGTATCTCCGTCCACGACTCTTACGATCTTGCAGTTGTACTCGTACATGTTGTTTCCCTTTAAAACGGCAACTCTGGTTCTGGGTCTACTAGCTCTTGCATTACTGCTTCGCTAAACGCTGTTGCCTGTAGGCTCCAGTACTTATCGGCTACTAGCTGCCGCTCTTTCTCGGACAAGAAACCCCCACGCTTGTCGTCATCTATGACATACTGTAGGAACTTACCCCACCGGCTATCGTGCCTAGTAAGACCCGTACCCAAGGGAAACTCCTCTGGGTTAGTCTCCATTCTCTTCAGTAGCAGTGCTACTCCTTGATTCATCTATATACTCCTTAAGCATATCTATGTTGTTCTCGTTGATTACGAACG
>Ga0196887_1000318_pt1 | contig 23893 bp, 43 predicted proteins | sample VirMetDEL_Mar_31_FD_169094 | JGI IMG/M metagenome (GOLD analysis project Ga0196887, IMG submission 169094) | Aqueous microbial communities from the Delaware River and Bay under freshwater to marine salinity gradient to study organic matter... | ecosystem: Environmental > Aquatic > Marine >... | reverse complement strand
GCAAAGGCAGCAGATAGAGCAGCAGTACAATTTGCTATGTTAAATGCTCAATACTTAAAAGATGCTGAGGTACAAAGACAAATAAGAGATGATGAAACTAAGACTTTTGCAGAAAGAATTGAAGCCAATAATAAGTTAAATGACATACTTGCAGAACAACAAGAACTTCAAAGAGAGCAAGTTCAAATAGGTATAGACGCAGCACAGCAACAGTATAATATAAACGCAAGTGAAGAAAACTACATAGCCTTACAGGAAGCTAAAGTTGCAATGCTTGAGCTTGAAGAAACTATTACAGGGCAGTTGTCAGAACAAAAGACAAATGCAGTAGCTTTAGAAAAAGAACTTTTAGAAACTCAAAATGAAGTAAGAGCTGAAGGACTTTCAGGACTGCAAAGAGAATTAGAAGAACTTAAAACTGCTTATGAGTTAAAGAAAGAGATGGCTAGAAAGTCAGGAATGGACACTACTGCTATTGAAAAAGAATTTAATAAACAAAAATCACTCCTAATACAAGAAAATGTAAATAGTCAGTTAGAAGCGTTCTCAGGACTTGCAGGAGCTTTAAGTTCTTTAGCAGGTGAGAATAAAGCGTTAGCCGTAGCTTCAGCCGTAATAGATACTTATGTAGGTGCAAATAAAGCATTTGCTCAAGGAGGTGTAGCAGGGTTTGTAACAGGAGCAGCCGTAATTGCAGCAGGTTTAAACAATGTAAAAACAATTATGCAAACAGATGTGCCAAACTCAGGAGGAGGAGGAGGAGTTTCAGCACCTGCACAAGCACCTGCACCTCAAATGATGTCAGGAGCTTTTGAATTAAGTGGAGGAGTAGAACCTGAACCAACTCGTGCTTATGTAGTTACAGATGAAATGACAAACAGTCAAAACCAATTAGCAAACATTAGACGTAGAGCTACAATTTAAAATCAAATATATTAACTATATATCTATTATATAACAGAACCTTAATTACAATCTTAAATAAATACTATGAACACTCCAACACCATTAGGAAAGACTTACGAGCAATACAAAAAAGAATTAAAGGAATATAAAGAAATTAACTTGAGTAAAGTTGAAAGAGTTGAGTTGGCTAATATCAAGGAGTTAGACAAATTTGTAAAAGCTTTAGGTACAGCAGTAAAACAAATTAAAAGTAATAAAAGTAAATTAGGTAAATCTTTAAGAGATATACAAGAACAAAGAAAAGAAGTAGAAAAGCAATACAATACTGCTGTAGAAAACAAAAAAGCAGTTGATTTAGCAGTTAAAAATTCAGAAATACTTTCTAAGCAAATAGTAAAACAAGCAAAAGAATTAGGAGTTAATCCTAGTGAAATACCTAATGTTAGAGAGCTTGTAGATTTAATAGAACAAGCTGAGGGTGCGCAAGAAACTATTGATATGTTTATGAATACTGCAAAAGGAATTATTAATGTATCAGCTTTAAAATAAAATTATGACACCAACTAAAATAGTAGAATTAGTAATTGCAGACGATAGTCAAGAACTAGCTATTGACGCTATCAGTTTAGTAACTTCACCTGCAATAGAACAAGACTTTGTTTACTTTGGAAAAGAAAAGAACAACTTAACATTCGCTAAGGTAGATGAGGAGAAAAGAATGTTGGTTAGTCCTGCACTTATTCCTAATAAGCAAATATTCAGACACGACCCTAATACAGACAGCGACTATTATGTTTACTTTAGTCCTGATACAGTTAGGAAAGCAAGTGAACTTTATTTAAAACATAACAACCACCATAAAGCTACATACCAACATCAAGATAGAGTTTCAGGCGTTCTAACAGTTGAAAGTTGGATTAAGGAAGGTGACCAAGACAAATCTAAGTTATACGGTTACGACTTACCTAACGGCACTTGGTTTGTTAAAATGAAGATAGAAAATGACGAACTTTGGAATAAAATCAAAGAAGGAGAATTAAAAGGTCTTTCAATAGAAGGCTACTTTACTAATAAATTTGAACAAATGCAAAAGAAAGAATTTACAAACGAAGAAGTTAAGACAGCACTAAAAGAATTGTTAAGTGTTCAGAAGGTTGATTTAAGTATAATGGATGACGCTGCTAAATTAATGGATTTAGGTAATTCATTTTATAAAGAAGCTGTACAAACACAATCAAATGCTCAGGGAGGGTGGAAACTTTCAGCACACAATTACGATAGAGCTATTAAGATATATGAAAAAGCACTAACAATGGCTAAAGAATTAGGTTCTAAAGAAGCTATAAAAGACATAAGTAAACAAATTACAATAGCTTCAGGAAAGCAGAAAGAAGCTTTAAGTTACGAGAAAAAATTAAACTTATAATATGAAAACAAAACAAGAACAAATACTAAGTGCTTTAAACAAGCTAATAAGAGAAAACAAAACTGAACTTAAGACTGAGAAGGTTGAGTTGGGAGTTGCTGATGATTTAAAAAATATAGTTAGTGATGCTAAAAGAATAATTGGCTTACAAGAAGATGGTTTTAAATGGGGAGAAAAAGCAGAAACTCAATTTAAAGAAGTAAAAAAAGTAATTTCTGATGCAGAAGGAATTACTAGAGGTGCTATAAGACAAGCAGGTACATTAAAGAAAGAAAGTGATAAAGTCTTGAATAAAATAGAAGTTCAAGCAAAAGAATTAGGAGTGCCTGTAAATGATGTGAAAGGATATAAAGAAGCAAATAAATTAATAAATGAAATGTTTGAAAATCAAAATGCTTTAAATGGTTGGAATGAAATGTTAAAGAAAATTCTGTAACCCTAATAAAATCTAAAAATCAAACAAATAAATAATTATTCTATTATATAACAGAACTTAAAAAATAAACTATGGATTTAAAGACGCAAATTTTAGTAGCACTTGGACTTGACAAAGAAGAAACAATCTCTTTAGAGTGGCAAGCAAAATCAGAAGATGGAACTATTTTCGTTTCAACTGCTGAAGAATTAGAAGCAGGAGTGGACATCTCAGTATTAACTGAAGATGGTACTACAATTTTATTACCTGTTGGAACTTACAAGACTGATACAGGAGTATCTTTCAGAGTTGAAGAAGAAGGTATTGTTGCTGAGGTTATTGAAAGCGAAACTGAAGAAGTAGTTGAAGAAGAAGAAATGGAAGTTACTGAAGAATTAGCTGAAGAAGCAGATGTTGCTGATTGGGAAGGTATGGAGAAAAGAATTAAAAACCTAGAGGATGCAGTTGCAGACTTAAAAGGTGAAGAAAAAGATACTGAAGAAGAAGTTGAAGAATTAGCTGAGGAAGTTGAAGAAGTTGAAGAAAGAGGAACAACTCCTAAGTCTATTAAAACTACAGAAGTAGTTGAATTCTCAGCAGAAGACGAATTAACTAAGTTAAAAGAAGAAAACGAAAAACTAAAGACTGAGTTGGCTTCACAACCTGCTTCAGCACCTTTAGATACAAACAAGTTCAGTTCAGATAGAAAGCCAATGGCTAGAAAAGAATATAACAAACTATCTAAAAGAGAAAAGTTCTTACACGATTTAAATAAATAATAATTAATAAATAAAAAACAAAAATTATGGCTTTCACTACGACAAGCAACTATGCAGGAAAGGCAGCAGGATTTTACATCTCAGCAGCTTTAAACCAAGCAAACTCACTAGACTACTTAACTATGATTGAAAACATCAAGTTTAAGTCTAACATTCAAAAAATGGCAGGTTCATCTTTAGTAGCAGACGCTACTTGCAACTTTGACGGAGCAGGTACTTTAGCACTTACTGAAAATGTACTTACACCAAAAAATCTACAAATCAACTTAGACCTTTGCAAGGCTACTTTACTTGACAGTTGGGAAGCATTACAAATGAGAGCAGGAGCAGGAGCACCACCACCTGCAAGTTTTGATGACTATGTAATTTCTTATATGGGAGAAATTATCGCTAATGGAGTTGAGGCTTCAGTATGGTCAGGAACAGGAGCAACAGGAGGAGAATTTGAAGGGTTCTTAACAGCTACTACAGGAGCATTTGCAGTAGATGGTACAGTAAACACTTCAACTGCTTCAGGTGCTTACACAGCAGCTAACATCATTGCTAACTTACAAACTTTAACAAAAGATATGGCAACTGATATTTCAGCAGTATTGAGAAAAGAAGACTTACATATCTATATGTCTCCAAAGACTTATGCTTTATATATTTCAGCAGTATCTACTTTAGGATATGTTAATGCTTACAATATGAACGGAGACTATGCACCTGTATTTGAAGGGTACAAAATCGCTGTTTGTAACGGTATGCCAAACGACCAATTAGTAGCAGCAGAAAAATCTAACTTATTCTTTGGAACTGACTTATTAAGCGATCAAACAAGAATTGCTTTGATGGATATGGCTGCTTTAGATGGTTCTGACAATATGAGATTAGTTGCTCGTTACTCAGGAGGTGTTCAGTTAGGTATCGGAGCTGATATCGTACACCAATCATAATAAAATAAATAATACGGAAGGAGGGGGTAAAACCCTTCCTCCCTTAACCTAAAAAAAACAAATAAAATGGCTTGTACAGCACTAACAAAAGGTAGGGGGCTCGACTGTAATCGTATCAGTGGAGGAGTAAAATTTATTTATTTCGGAGTTTACGACCAATTTGACGCACCAATAGACGGAACAGGAATTGTTGAAGCTTCAGGAGAAGTTACTGATATTGAAATGGGAGCTAATGTTCTTTACAGATATGCTATGCCTTTAGGTGTAGCTTCTGTTACAGATACAATAGTTGGAAGTAGAGATAACGGAACAATCTACTATACACCAACAGTTCAGGTATTATTCAACAGACTTACAAAAGAAGACCAAAATCAGGTTAAATTGCTAGGAGCTACAAAAGTAGTTATCTTTGCTCAATTAAACCAACAACTAGCTAACGGACACGATGTTATCGTGTGTCTAGGTAGAGTAAATGGAATGGAATTAAATGCAGGTACTATGGACAGTGGTGCAGCTTGGGGAGATAAAAACGGATATACTCTTACCTTTGACGGTATGGAAGCAGAACCGTTCCCAATGGTAGAAGATTACACTACAGACCCATTTGACAATGCAGCATTTACAATGGGAACAATCGTTACATCTTAGTAGTTTTCTTATATATTTCTTGATTAGGGTGGGCTTAGGCTCACCTTTTTCTTTTTATTACTAACTGAATACAAATAAATTCAGCTTATTTCTATTATATAACAGACAAACTAACTATGATACAAGCAATAACAGAAACTAACTTAGAGATAAATGTGCAGACTGAGGATAATCGTATAGATACTTCTGTAGCTTCTACTCAAATAAGACATTTGTTTAAGTTTACAAATGACTTAGATAAGTCAGTTTATTATGCTTACGCTTTTGTTGAAAATATAAAAGCAAGATTTACAGAAGCGTTATTTGTTTATCAATTAACTCCAAATTTATATGCAGGTCAGATTAACTTTTTACCTTCAGGATATTGGAAGTATGAAGTTTACGAAGTTAGTTGGATTGGAACAGTAACAATTAGTATAGGTAATGCACCTGCAACAGAAGATGATGTTTTAAGTCCTGCTGCTAACGATAAAGGAGTAGTACAGGGGTTAGTAACTAAAGGCAAAATGAACGTATCAGAAAAAGATGGAACGCAGCAAGTTCAATACACACAAAGAGAAGCACCGATAGAAAATAATTATATATATTACGGTCAATAGAAATTAAATAAATAAAAAAAAATGGCAATAGAAAACGTACAACAATTATTAACTGAGCAACTAGGAAAAAATAGATGTGATGTTATTACAACAACAGCAATGACTGATAAAGACTATTATGCAGTTTACTTTGTTACAGAAAGCGTTATAGCTTCTATAACTGCTGCTAATATTCAAACAGGAACAGGAAGCTCAGCTGCAAGGCTTCATACGACTATCGCAGCAGGAACGACTTTATTTCTTGCAGTATCAGCTATTACTTTAACAAGTGGTATTGCTATTTGTTACTATGACCAAGTAATATAATGAAGTTAGCACTAGGAATGTCTTTACCTTCTAGTAATAAAGGAGGATTAACACCTGTACAAAAGCAAGTAAATGACTTTAAGGTTAGAGTTGTTGCTGATGGAGGTGTATTTGAGGCTAAGGCTTGTTTAGAAGCACAATTAACAATTTTAAGTAATATAGCATGAGTTTATTAGATGATGTAAGTATTGTAGTAACTCCTAACGGATATAAGGCAGGAGAATTGTATGCAGTTATTCCTAGTAATGGAGATGCAGATATGGATGTTACTAGAGCAACTGCTGCTACAAGAGTAGATGAAGATGGTTTAGTAAATTATACTGAGGTTATAGGTGCTGAAGAAGTAACTAATGGAGATTTTAGTAATGGATTAACAGATTGGACTGAAAACGGAGGTAGTTATGCAACTATTGTTAGTGGTGCTTTAAATTCAAACAATTCTGATGCAGGTAATTGGTATGCTGAAAATATTAGTCAGAATGTTAGTTTTGTAAATGGTACTACTTACAAACTTACTTTTAAAGCGAAAAATATTAGTGGCAACTTAAATTTGAGAATTACTCAAGGTGCTAATGCTATGGCTTCATTAGACCTAACAAGTACATTTGTTGATTACACTTATTTTTATACTGCTAATGCTGATAATGGTAGTATCAGAATTTTTTGTAATAGTGCAGTTGGACAATTTGAAATTGACAACATATCAGTAAAAGAAGTTACAAGAGATAATGTACCTCGTATAGACTACACAGGAGGAGGTTGTCCACATATATTAGCAGAGCCACAGAGGACTAACTTATTTGAATATAGCGAAAGTTTTAATGAAAGTGAATGGAGTAGAACTTCTGTTACGGTTGTTGATAATAGTTCTCAATCTCCTGACGGAACAAACAACGCTTCTCTTTTATATCCAAGTAGTAGTGGTGATTACAGATATATGCACAATTCTACGACAGCCTCTAGTTCTACATATACTATTAGCGCATTTGTTAAAGCAAGTGGTAAAAATGTCGTATGGTTTTATATTAATTCAGCTTCAAACAATGGATTTATTTACTACGATTTAAGCGACCAAACTACACAAGTAGTAGCGGGAAGTGTGGGAACTCCAACTGCCACAATCATATCTTATGGTAATGATTGGTATAAAATAAGTTTTACAACAGGAACTGCTGTTGCCTTAGCAAGTGGAAGTGGAATAGGCGTGTCTGATGCAAAAGGAGACCCTGCTGTTACTACTAATGGTACTGATGGAGTTTTAGTTTGGGGATTACAATTAGAAGCAGGCTCTTACGCAACATCATACATTCCAACATCAGGAAGTACAGTAACAAGAAACCAAGACATCTTCACAAGAGATGGTATAGGTAGTTTGATTAATAGTACAGAGGGGGTTCTCTTTGTTGAGATGGCTTTACTTTCTGATGAAGACAGTAATAAATATATGAGTATATCAGATGGTACAGATGATAATAAGATACAAATTGATTTTGACTATTCTTTATCAAGATTACAATATGTGGTAAAAAAAGATGCGGGTGTGCAAGCCAATTTGAAATTACCATACACAGGTACAAATATGGATAAAATAGCAGTTAAATGGAAGGTGAATGATTTTGCTGTGTGGTTAAATGGCGTAGAGATTGGAACTGATACAAGTGGTTTAGCACCGATAGGATTAAATACTTTAAATTTTAGTTCTTCAGGTAGTAACCATTTCCAAGGCAAAGTAAAACAACTACAAGTATACGATACAGCACTAACAGATACTCAATTAGCAGCCTTAACTTCATAATATGAATATATATAAATTACAATACGACACAAAAGCAGAAGGAGATGCTGACTTACTTGCTAAAGGTACTTATGAAGTAATAACTGAAGAAGGAGTTACTCAAGATGTTTACAGAAATGGAACACAAGCAATCGTGTATCTTGGTAAGATAGTAGAGATACCTGCAACTTATGATAAAGATGGTAAAGAATTAACACCTCCTGTATATTATAGTGGAGTATTTTACGACCTAATGACTACAGAAGAATTTGACTTTGGAATACACGAGTTATTTCCTGTAGATTGTGTACATTCGTTCTTAGGTTATGAAAAAAACGCAGAAGGTACAGATGTAGACCCTGATGAATTAATAATAGAATAAAATGGATAAAATACTTAGTATAAACTTAGAAACATCAACAGCTCCAATAGTACAAGAAGTAAGAGGAAGGGACTATATAGAGTACGGAACAGAAGATTGGAGAAACCTTTACCCTCAGTTCTTAATTGACCTTTATTATAATTCTAGTACACACGCTGCAATTATTAACGCTACAGCTGAAATGATAGCAGGAGAAGATTTAGTATGTGAAGAAGATGATACTAATTTAGAAAATTACGTAAAGCTTAAGAAGTTTCTAAGGCACGCTAATTCTAACGAAAGTTTACACCAAGTAATAAAGAAAGTAGCTTTTGATTTTAAACTTCAAGGAGCATACGCTTTACATATTGTATGGAATAGAGAAAGAACAGAAATAGCAGAGCTTTATCACGTGCCTGTAGAACGTGTAAGAGCAGGAAGACCAAACGCAATGGGTAAGGTTGATACTTACTTTATAAGTGCTGATTGGGGAAACACTAGAACAAATAAACCATACCCTGTACCTGCTTTTAATGTGAACGATAGAACTTCAGGAAGTCAGCTACTTTACACAGGTGCTTATAGTCCTAATATGGATTGCTATCATACACCTGATTATTTAGCAGCTAACAATTGGTGCTTAGTAGACCAAAAGGTTGCAGAGTTTCATTTAAACAATATAGAAAATGGATTTAGTGGGAGCTATTTTGTTTCTTTTGCTAATGGTATTCCTACGCAAGAAGAAAGAAGACAGATAGAACAAAGTTTAGTAGAGAAATTTACAGGAGCTTCAAACTCAGGGAAGTTTATTTTAACGTTCTCAGATGATAAGACTAGAACACCTGAAATAACTCCTATAAGCGTTTCTGACGCAGATAAGCAATACTTAGCACTACAAGAGCTATTAGTTCAAAACATACTTACAGGACACCGTGTAACGTCTCCTATGCTTATGGGTATTAAATCTGATACAGGTTTAGGCTCAAATGTAGATGAACTTAATGCAGCAGGAAATTTCTATCTTAATACTGTTGTAAAGCCGTACCAATTACATATCTTAAATACTTTACAGACTATATTCTCAGTAAACAATATGGACTTACCTGTTCAGTTTGTACAATTAAAACCTATAACAGTAGAATTTACTTCAGAGGACTTAAAAGGAGTAATGACTGAAGATGAAATAAGAGAAGAAGTTGGATTAAAACCTTTAGCAGATGTAGAAGTTAGAGAAGACTTTGCAAGTGAAAAGACAGAGCTTGATAAATTTATTGAAGAATTTGGAGAAGATATTCCTGAAGAATGGGAATTAATAGAAGAAGAAGTAGTAGATGGAGAACACCAAGACTTTAACTATGAAGAAGTATTGAACGAATTAATGAACGAGAAGTTAGAACTAGCTTCAACAGGTAGAGCTATTCCAAGTCGTAAGTCAGAGCAAGACGGACTATCTAAAAAGTCTTTTGATTACTTTAGAGTAAGATATGTTTACGCTAATGACAATTTCTTAGAAAACAAATCAGGAAGTAAAAGAGATTTTTGCAAAAAAATGGAAGCTGCAAAAAAGCTGTATAGGAAAGAGGACATAATTAATATGGGTAAAATACCTGTAAATGCAGGATTTGGTATTGACGGAGCAGCTACTTATTCAATTTGGCTTTACAAAGGGGGACCTCAATGTCATCACTTTTGGAGTAGAAGAATTTACAAAACAGTTATAGGAGAAAGTAAGACTACTAAAATAGAAGACGCTGATATGATTGGCTATACTAAAGCAAGGTCAGAAGGGTTTACTGCTAAGAAGAACGATAAGCTAGTAGCAACACCACCAAAGAAAATGAAAAATAACGGATATTACAACTAATTATGAGCTACGTATTATTTATATCAGAAGCAAAGCTAAAAGATAGCACAGCAATCAACTTAAATGTTGACCCTCAAATCTTGTTGCCTTATGTATTACAGGCACAGCGTATTTATATAGAACCAAAACTTGGAACTGACTTGTACCAAAAGTTAGAAACTGAGATAACAGCAGGAACTTTAACAGGAGCTTACAAGACTTTAGTAGATGAGTATATAGGCGACTGTTTACCTTCTTGGGCGTTTCATATGTGTATTCCTTATTTACGCTTTAAAACGGAAAACGGTAACATCTATTCTAAGACTTCTGAGACAGGAAATGCTTTAAGCACAGAGGAAGCTCAACACCTAAGAGAAGAAGTAAGAAACAATGCTGAATACTTTACAGAAAGAATGATACAGTATATCACTAACAATATAACTCTTTTTCCTGAATACAACACGAATAGTGGAGCAGACATTTCACCTGACCAAAACGCTTACTACAATGGTATGAACCTTGAAAGACCAATGAGACAGGGAACTAAACTTACATTGAGAAACTTTTTAAACGCTTCTGATTACTCATAATGAAAAGACACTACAAACCGAAAACTAAAAATGTTACTAAGTTAAAATCCTACTTAGATAAAAAAACTAAACAAAATGACAGAAGTAAAAGATACTCTACAAGTAGGGTTAGCTAATTTTTCAGCTATTGGGTTCACTCTAGCAAGTGCAAATGAAATACTAAGTTTTATTGCACTAATACTTTCAATAGCATATACTATATATAAATTCACTCAATTTGATAAAAATAACTAGATGGCTCGTAATGTTGTTACAAGCTCTTTTAAGAGCGTTAAAAAGAAACGAAAGGGAATACACTCCAAAAATGCAAGTAAAGGACAGAGCGGCTTTAAAAAAACCTACAGAGGTCAAGGTCGTTAATCTTTTAATTATAAGAGATACATTCACGGAAAAATCAACTATTGGTCGTTTGTTTATTAATGGTGAAAGTTTCTGTGATACATTAGAAAATCCTTGGATAGACAATCAAAGAAGTATTAGCTGTATTCCTAAAGGAAATTACAAAGTAAGACTTAGATTAGCAAGGGAAAGTGCGACAAGAGATTACTTACACTTATTAGTTCAAGACGTTCCTAATAGGGATTATATCTTATTTCATAGAGGAAATACAGCTAAAGATACAAGCGGCTGTATTCTAGTAGGAAATGGTCGTGAACAAGACATTGTTGAAAACTCTCGCTTAGCTATGGATTTAGTTATGCAAGAAATTATATATTTGGGCGGTGAAAATATTAACTTAATAATTAAAAATAAATAATATGAAAAAGTTTTTTGAAAAGTACCTTATCGGACAGATGTTAAAATCTAAGAAGTTTTGGTACGCAATCGGTTCAGTAGTAGTTCCTGCTTTAGTTACTTACTTAGGAGTTGATGAAACTACTGCGACAGAATTGTATCACGCAATCTTAGTTCTTATCGTTGGACAGGGAATAGCTGACGTTGCTAAAAAGTAACAGATACAGATTAAAGCCACACGAAATAGTGGCACTTGAAAAAATGCGAGAAGCCGAGACTAGAAATGTTCTAGTTATTGGCGACTTGCACGAACCTTTCTGTTTAGATGGCTACTTAGACTTCTGTATAGAACAATACTATGCTTATAATTGCACAGAGGTAGTGTTTATAGGCGATGTAATAGACAATCACTACAGTTCTTATCACGAAGCTTCAGCAGACGGAATGGGTGGTTTAGATGAGCTTGAATTGGCTATTAAGAAAATAGGTAGATGGAGAGACGCTTTCCCTATGGCTACAGTTATAATAGGAAATCACGATAGAATTATAATGCGTAAAGCTCAAACCTCTAGCATTCCTTCTAAATGGATTAAGTCTTTCAAAGAAGTATTAGAAACTCCTGATTGGAACTTTATAGAACGATACGAAACAGACGGAGTACAGTATATACACGGAGAAGGAGGTACTGCTAGGACTAAATGTCGTGCTGATATGATGAATACCGTACAAGGACATTTACATACCCAATGCTATACAGAACACTATGTAGGTAAGAAGTTCAGAGTTTATGGAACTCAAGTTGGTTGTGGTATCAATCACAAGTCGTATGCTATGGCTTACGCTAAATATGGTAAAAGACCTGCTGTTGGCTGTGCAGTTGTGTTAAATAACGGTCAAACTCCACTCAATTTGTTAATGCCTTTATAGGTTTTTAACCCTTTTTTCAACCAATTTTAATCTTTTTTTAAATTTATTTTAGTATCATTTACTAGATAAGGGATAACTTTTTTTAATATTTTTAGTTAAAAAGTATGTTAAAAGTTTGGTTAGTAAGTTTTTTATTGTATCTTTGTCCTGTCAATAATTAAAAGACAATAAAACAAAATTAACTAAAAAGAAAAAGAAAATGTCAAAATACACAATTTACTCAAACAAAGAAGATTGGAGAAATCTTTACAAAGAATTTGAAATCCTTAATGATGTTTACGGTTTTAATGTAGACATAAAAAGAGTTAAAAGGTCAACCTCTTATGACACAATGTGGTCTATGTTGCAACTAATGAAAAGAAAAGTAAATCTTATATAATTAATCAGGGGGTGTAAAAACCCCCACAAATAATCAAGAAATGAACTACAAAATCGTAAGCAAAAACACAGGAGCTACTTACTTCTTAAATGAAAAAGAATATGAAACATTCTTATCAAAAAACAAAATGTACATAGATGGTTGGTTTAAATATGAAATACACAATCTAACTAAAGAGAAAGCAAGAAGAAGGAATAAGATGTTAGATGTAGTTGCTTACTTATGTATAATAGGTGCTTCAATCTTAGCTACATTAATTTACATTCAAAACTATTAAGATGACTAGACTAGACGCAGAATACATAGAATACAATACATTGAACTTAATTTGTCAAGACTTCTTTTATAAGGGAGACGGCTACACAAATGAAGCCACTTGGGATTACAACCTATTCATTTTGAATAATGATGTAAAAGGGAACGAAAGGTCTATAAGGATTTATGGAACTAAGGAACAGATAGATTTATCATCAGTTGAATACAGTAAGAAGAATGGACTTATGCTTGATGAATGTTACAACTACAAAGTTGAGCCTAAAGGTTCATATTGGAATAACATCTTGAATATAACAGATGAAGACAATCAGAAGGTAATAGATAAACTAAAACACTACAACAAGCTTTATAACCAAAAGGGTAGAAAAGCATTAATATTAAGAATAAGATAATGAAAACAGAAGCACTAAAAGAAAAGTACATTAAGTACAATCTAACCAAAGATGATGTCTTTAAACATCAGCACTATATCATCTTGACAAGAAGCGGTATTGATAAGATACAGGCTTTGGAAAACATCAACATAGACTATGATGTAATTAAATGTGAAAAAGATTTTTGCGTAGTAAAAGCCAATGCAAGAAAAGAAGGTAAGGCAATTCAAACTTTTGGCTCAGCTTTAAAAGGAGCAGGGTTTAAAGACGGTAACACTAACACTTGGTACACTATGGAAATGGCAGAGAAAAGAGCTATGTCAAGAGCAGTCCTTAAACTTACAGGGTTCTATGAGCTTGGAGTATTTGGAGAAGATGAAGCAGAAGATTTTAAAAAGAGTAATAACTAAATAAATAAATAAAAATGGAAATAACAGGAAAACTAGTAAAGAAACTTGAATTAGAAACAGGAACATCTAAAGCAGGTAAAGAATGGAAGAAGCAATCAATAGTAATTGATACAGGTGGAGAGTTTAACAATGAAGTATGTGTAAGCGCCTTTGGTGATAAATTGAAACAAATGAACAAACTAGAAATAGGTATGGAAGTATCAGTACTTTGTAATGTTTATTCAAGAGAATACAACGGTAGATATTTTCATAATATAGATGGCTACTTTTTCACTAATCAGAGTAATAAGTCTCCACACAAAATGACGAGTGGAGAAGAAGATATGCCTTTTTAAGATGAATACAGAAGATAACTTTAAAAACCTTTGCGACCTCACTACAGATTTAGTAGGGTTGCCTAAGGGCTCTCTAGCTTTAAAAAGCAGAAAGTTAGAATATCAAGTGCCTAGAATGATTGCAGCTATGGTTTCAAGAATTGAAGACGGAACACACAGAGAAGTAATTGCCAAAGTATTGGATAGAGACAGAACAAGTGTTAATCATTATGAAGTTAGACACGCTCTTAACTATGCTTCTTTTCCTAAGTATAGAGATACATTTAATTTAATTTACAATGCTTATTCAGAAATTAAAGATGCAAAATATACTTTTAAAGATATGTATCATTTAAAGAGATATTTAAAGGATAATGATATATACGATAGTAAAAAACATCAGACAACTATTCGTATTAGTTGCGGTAAGTTTGGAGTAGATATAAAAGTTTCTTACAGAGAGTTCTATAATAAATTTGAATTATGTAAGTTAGCACTTAAAAATTATAAATACGAAATAGAAGTTATATGAAAGAAAAGCCAAGTTACTATGCAATAATACCTGCTGAAGTAAGATACAGTAAAACATTAACACCTAACGCTAAATTACTTTATGCAGAGATTACTGCTCTTTGCAATATGAATGGTAAATGCACAGCTTCAACAGAATACTTTTGCAGACTGTATGAAGTAAGTAGAGCATCAATTCAAAATTGGCTTAAAATGTTAGATGATAATGGTTATATAATAAGGGTCTTAATATATAGACAAGGTAGTAAAGAAATATTGTCTAGGTACATTAAATTAGTGGACAAGCCTAGTCTAAAAATGTGTACAGATAATACTAATATAAATATAACTAATACTAATCTTACAGATAGTAATAAAAAGGCGTTCTTTAAAAAACCAACTGTTGAAGAAGTTCATCAATATTGTAATGAAAGAAAAAATAAAGTATGTGCAGATGCCTTTATTGATTTTTATGAAAGCAAAGATTGGATGGTTGGAAGTAATAAGATGAAAAATTGGAAGGCTTGTGTTAGAACTTGGGAAAAAAGAGAAAATAGAAATAATAACACTTTACCACATAGACATCAGAAAGGTCAAGATTATGGTGACGGAACATTTTAAATTATGAGAACAATAGAAGATACATTTAAACAAGCTGACTTTCTTAAACCTAAAGTTTACAACAGGTATAAGCTAGGAACTAAAGAAGAATTAAAAGAAATGTTTATTAAGGCTTTTGAGTATTATGACAGAACTATTGATAAGTATGAACATCTTCCTGCTTATGATGAAATTATTGATTGGATGGTAGACACAAGAGGTAGAGGTCTTATGCTTATGGGTGAATGTGGATTAGGTAAATCAACTATCTTAAATTATGTAATACCTGCTATATTCAGAACCAAAACAAATAAGGTGTTAAGGAGTGTACCTGCTAAAGAATTAGCAGCAGTAGAAAAAAACGTTGCACCATTTATTATAATTGATGACTTAGGAACTGAAAGCATTAAGAATGATTACGGTACAAAGATAGACGCTGTTGCTGACGCTATTTCTTATGCTGAAGACAGTTCAAAGACTTTACTAATAACAACTAACCTATCTCCAAAATCACTTAAAGAAAGATATGACGAAAGAACTTTGGATAGACTAAGAAAGTGTAAGGTAGTAATTATTAAAGGAAACAGTTTTAGAAATTAAAAATAAATAAAATGAAATTAACAGATTATGAATTAGAAGATGTAAAGTCTTGGGATTACCCTGATTTTTGTGATGCTTTTATAAGTTACGCAGAAGATGAAAATGGAAAAGAACTTACTGAAGAACAGATACAGAAATGGACAGAAAACAATGAAGATGTTTTTTATGAAATGATATTAGATTTTTTAAGATGAAGATATTAACAATCGTGTGGGGAATAATAATTTTACTTTGTATTTTAGAAGCTTATTTTTGTTCTAAGTTTGAAAATGAAATTTGAACGAAAATCACATAGAGAAAGACAGAACAAAGCCTTAAAACAGTTTTGCAATCATTTTGATTTGACTTATGGTTCACATCAGGAATATGCTCACATAGACGCAGTTCTTTATAACAAAGGAAAAATTACAGGATTTGCTGAAGTAAAAGGAGTTCATAAAAATATAGAGGACGGACAAGATGTTATTGTAGCAATGCGTAAAATTGTAAGAGCTCAACAACTTCAAGTCAATAGTGGGAAACCTGTAGCGATTATATGGGCTTTCAATAATGCTATTGTCTATGAAAGAATAAACAACTTGAAAGGTATCTTTTATTATGGAGGTAGAGCAGTCAGAGAAGGAAGCACCTTTGACCAAGAACAACTCGTTAAAGTATTAATTAAAAACTTAATAAGAATTGAAGAAGACAGTCAGTAAATTAAAAAAGGAACTTGACAAGTGGTTCAGTCTTTACATAAGGCTTAGAGAAGCTAACGAATACGGAATGTGCCAATGCTTCACTTGTGGAATAGTAAGACACTACAAAGAAGGTATGCAAAACGGACACTTCCAAAGCAGGAAACATTTATCTACAAGATTTGATGAGGAAAATTGTCAGGTGCAATGTGTGAAATGTAATGTTTATGCTTGGGGAGAACAGTACAAATTTTCGTTAGCTTTAGAGGGAAAGTATGGAGAGGGTAAAGCTGAAGAATTACAATACTTAGCTAGAACAACTGTAAAGATAAGTCGTGTTGAATATGAAGAAAAGATAAGTTATTACAAATCGCTTGTTGATAAGTTAAAAAAAGAAAAAGGAATTGAGTAAACTTTTTTGTTAAGTTTGGCGTATGATAGAACCGATATACGCAAGTGAGGAACACAAGAACATAATTGAAACTTATATATCTATGTGTACTGAGTTTGCAAAAGATGTAAGTTCAAAATCAAGATACAATAATTATTTAGATGTAGTAGATACTATCTTGGAATACCACAACAATTATGGCAAAGGAGTTAGAGAAAATAATTGGTACGATTGGATGATGGTAATACCTATAAACCTTTCAGTAGCTACAAATGGTTTCTTTGCAGGGCTTGAAACTAAAACAAACGCTCCTACACTTAGAGCTTATAAAACTGTATTAGATGAAATGGTTTTTGATGTAGTAGATAAGATAGACACTTTAGAACAAATAAATGACTGATATATATGCAGAAATATCTAAGCTAAGTTCTTTCTTTAGAAATATGTGTTATGGTATAACGCAAGATGAAGAAGCTATTAATGACGCTTGTCAAGAAATGTTCTTGTATTTCCTACAGATGAACCCTGAAACATTAAAAAACATTTATGAAAAAGATGGTATCAAAGGAATAAAGGGTTACGGTGCAGTAGTATTAAGAAGAAGTTTGACAAGTGTAAGAAGTCCTTTTTATTATAAGTATAAGAAGTACTACACTAATTTAGTAGGAGTGTATATGGTAAGCTCTAGTCAGAACGCTTTTCATAATAGTATCTATAACTTACCTGAAGAAATAGAAGACAATTACAAATGGACTAAGCTAGAAGAAATTGACAAAGTATTAGATAAGCAAACTTGGTACGATAAAAAGATATTCGAGTTATATTACTCAGGGGAGACACTAGACAGTCTAGCAAAGAAAACAGGAATAAGCAGAAATAGTTTATTTACTACAATAGATAAAGTAAGAGAGATACTTAAAAAAGAATTGAATGAATAAGTTCTTTGTACCTAACGAAGTCTATGAAGATAGAATAGCAATTTGTAAGGGATGTGTTTACTATAAATCTTTATTAGGAAATTGCTCCATTTGTAAATGCTTTATGAAAGTGAAAGCACGAATAGCACCTATGGCTTGTCCTCAGAAGTATTGGGATAAAACAACAGAAGTAGAAACTCCTGAAACTTTACCTCAGGAAATAGTAGATGAAATTTTAGATATGTGGGAAGACTTAAAAACAGGTAGAGCAAAAGACCAAGCAGCTAAAAAGAGAATGATTGAAACATATAACACAATTTACAATACAAACTATGGAGTAAGAACGAATTGCGGTTCGTGTATTTCAACTTGCTTTGATGGGATAAAAAAACTATATAAAGAATATGCTAAGGGCTAAACTTAACTTAAATAACAATGTGGTTATTTTCTTATTTTTTTCTGAACCCTTAGCGTATTTAAAAAAAAATGAACCGAATATAAATACTAATTGGCTCAATTAAAACAATAGATATGAAAAGAACTTATAAAACAATTAAATGGGTATTAAACAACCACGTTAAAAAGAATGTCAGAAGTCTTTGGACTTGGGAGAACGATAACTTTACTTGTATTTTTGAAAATTACTCAGGTGATAGTCGCATTTATACACCGCATCAATTACTTAATCTTTTAAATAATGACACAGAACGAGAAACTAATTAAAAACCTAGAAACTATGCCAATAGACTTAGACTATAAAGCAACACCTGAACCAAGTTACTACTCAGGAAAGAAGTACGGTTACTCAGCAAGAAAAGTAGTTGAGGACTTTCAACCTGATAGCTACAACATAGGAACGGCAATCAGTTACCTCTTACGTGCAGGTAAAAAAGAAGGTAACCCTGCTGAACAAGATATACAGAAAGCAATAAACCATTTACACTTTGAGCTAGACAGATTAAGCAAATAAGATATGACACTATATACTTGCGAATGTGGAAACACTATGGAAATAGGAAAAGCTACAATAGTTCTAAGAGATAAAAAATGGGTATGCAAAGAAGCTCAATGCAGTTGTGGTAAGTATATGGATAGTAAACCAACAGACGGTATGCCTAACCTTAAAAGAACAGAACCTACTCTAAGTATAAAACGAGACAAGCTATGGGAAGGAGCAACAGAAAAGATAAGAAGCAAGACTGAGTAATGAAGTTTGTAATAAAAGACAATAGAGACAAGCAAAGCCTTTTTAGTTACCTAAAGGAATTAGAGAACGACTACATAGTAAGTGTAAAGAAACAAAGAAACACTCGTAGCAATATGCAGAACAGTTACTATTGGAAATGTATCGTACAAGGACTAGCAGAAGAACTAGGATATTTTCCAAACGAAATGCACGATGCTTTAAGAGCTAAGTTCTTGTCTGAATATGAAATGATAAGTTTTAATGATAATCAAATAGCAATAAATAAAATAGGAAGTACAACAGCTTTAAACACTAAAGCCTTTGAGCAATATACAGAGCAAATAAGAGTGTGGGCTTTAACTGACTTAGGGATTAGACTAATGCTTCCAAACGAATACGAATGAATATAACAAACGAATGTAATATGGAGTTAATGTCAAGGTATGAAGATAATCACTTTGACTTAGCGATAGTAGACCCTCCTTATGGAATAGGTGTTACTAAAAATAAAAGATTAAATAATATATCTAATAAGGATTGGGATAATGAAATTCCTAAAAAAGAGTATTTTGAAGAATTAAAAAGAGTAAGTAAAAACCAAATCATTTGGGGAGGTAATTATTTTATAGAGCATTTAAGTAATACAAGATGTTATCTAAATTGGGATAAATTAAACCATTCTGATACTTATGCTGATTGTGAAATGGCTTGGACTTCTTTTGATAAAAATGCAAAGATTTTTAAATATATGTGGGATGGTAATAGATATGGTTTTATTGGAGCTATAAAAGGTGTAGGTAAAAAAAGTATAAGAATGCATCCAACACAAAAGCCTATTGCATTATACGAATGGCTTTTAATGAACTATGCAAAGGAAGGAGATAAGATACTAGATACACATCTTGGAAGTGGTAGTATAGCTATAGCCTGCCATAATTTAGGTTATGATTTAACTGCATGTGAATTAGACAAAGAGTATTATGAAGCAGCTATGAAAAGAATAGAAAAACATAAGCAGCAATTAACTATGTTTTAAATAAATAACAATTATTTCTATTATATAATACGGATTGAATAATCAATCTATTTCAATTATGGATAAACGAATAAACAATGGCGGTGCTAGAAAAGGTGCAGGACGAAAGTCTAAGGCAGCAGAACAAAAGTTAATAGAGAACTTAACACCAATGAACGAGAAGGCTTTAAAGTCTTTAGAAAGTGGTATTGACAAGAAAGAACAATGGGCAGTCAAACTGTTCTTTGAATACTTTTATGGTAAACCTCAACAAAGGGTAGATGTTACAACAAATGATGAAAGTCTTAATGTACCTTTAATAACATTTGTAAACACTGATACTGAGTAATAAATATAACCCTCTATTTAATTCTGACGCTAGATACTTCATTATAACAGGTGGTAGAGGTTCAGGTAAATCTTTTGCTGTTACAGTCTTTTTAACTTTACTTACTATGTCTAAGAACATAAGAGTATTGTTTACAAGATTTACAATGGTATCAGCTCACCTATCTATCATTCCTGAGTTCTTAGAAAAGATTAGTCTGTTAGGCTTTGAAAACATCTTTAGTGTAAACAAAGCTGAGGTTTTAAATTTAGGAAACAAGTCAGACATTCTATTTAGAGGTATTAAGACATCAGCAGGAAATCAGACAGCAAGTCTAAAGTCATTACAAGGAATAAGCACTTGGGTACTTGATGAAGCCGAGGAACTTATTGATGAGGATATTTTTGACACTATTGATTTGAGTATTAGAGAAAAGGGAATACAGAATAGAATTATACTTATACTTAATCCTGTTACTAAAGAGCATTGGATATACAAAAGGTTCTTTGAGGACAAAGGAGTTGAAGCAGGTTTTAACGGCTTTAAAGACAATGTATGCTATATACATAGTACATACCTAGACAACAAAGATAATCTCTCACAGAGCTTCCTAGAGCGTATTAAGACTATAAAGCATAGAAACTTTAAAAAGTATCAGCACAAAATTCTCGGAGGGTGGTTAGACCGTGCCGATGGTGTCGTGTTCACCAATTGGTCAATAGGAGAATTTAATCCTGATGGCTTACAAACTTCTTGTGGAATGGACTTTGGTTTTAGTGTAGACCCTGACAGCCTTACAGAAGTAGCTATTGACAAAAGGAAGCGTAAGATATATTTAAAAGAACATATCTATAAGAATGGTATAAAGTCAAATGAGTTGGCTAAAATCATATTAGACAAAGTAGATAACAAACTTATCATTGCTGATAGTGCAGAACCAAGACTAATAGCAGACCTTAGACACTTAGGGGTAAACATCAAGCCTGTAAAAAAAGGAACTATTGAGAGTGGTATAACTCGTATGCAAGACTATGAACTTATAATAACTCCTGAGAGTACAAACATAGCTAAAGAGTTAAACAATTACATATACGCTGACAAGGGTTCTAAGCTTTATGTAGATAACTACAACCACGCTATTGACGGTATAAGGTATAATGTTATTTATCACCTAGACAATCCAAACGCAGGTAAGTATTATGTGCAGTAAACTAAAAACAACAAATTTCTATTATATAACAGATGAAAGTAAAAGTCAAAAAGGAAGGTAAGGTAAAAGAGTTCAAATTGATTAACAGTTGGGAAGATGTAACTCTTGAGAAATGGTTGCAACTTATTGACTTTGAAACAGGTAGTAAGACAGAAGAAGCAACTGAAACAATAGCAGCGTTATCTAACATTCCTAAGCAGTTAGTAAAGGAATTAGCTTTATCAGATGTTGCAGTTATAATGAGCAGGATAGCAGAGCTACAACAAAAGCAAGATACAAAGCTTAAAAGGATAATTGAAATAGATGGAGTTGAGTATGGTTTTCACCCTGATTTGAATTCAATTTCTCTCGGTGAATATGCCGATTTGGAAACTTTTATTAAGGGTGGAATAGAAAAGAACTTACCTGAAGTAATGGCTGTCCTTTACCGTCCTGTCAAATTGAAGAAGAATGATATTTATATTATTGACGCTTATGATGGAGACATACGGCTTAGGACAGAAGAAATGAAAAAGATGTCAGCTCAACAAGTGCAAAGTGCATTGGTTTTTTTTTACACTTTAGGGAAGGAGTTGTCAGAGATTTTGCCATTGTATTTGATGGAGCAGCTGAAGGAAACGAAGACGCAATAGCAACAGAGAGCTTTGCAGAGAAGTGGGGTTGGTTTGGTGTGATGTATAGATTAACAAATGGTGAGATAGTAAACTTAGAAAGAATAACGAATTTAGGACTGTTAGAGTGCTTGACTTGGTTAAGTTATGAGACAGACTTAAACTCACAAAATAAAGTAAAAAGAAATGGTGAATAATAAGACTTATAATAATGTAGTAAACACTTTGCTTAGACTAGGCGAGTATCACGAACAAATAAGCACTACTTCAGTTGGAGACATTTATGACATCAATCTTGAAGTTATGGAGAAGTTTCCATTAATGCACGTAAATCCAACATCAGTTGAAACAGGTGATAGTCAATTGACATATAACTTCCAAGTGTTTATTATGGATATGGTATCTGAAAAGTCAGATTGGCAAACTAAACAGCACGAGCTTTTAACTAAGCTTGTAAACACAGAGAATAACGAACAGGAAGTATTCAATCAGACACTAGCTATTTGTACAGATATTATAGGTATGCTAAGACATAGTTCAAGACAATCAATAGAAGGGGTTAATGATATAAACGAACCTATCTACTTTACACAAGACCAATTCACAATAGAGCCGTTTCAGGAACGTTTTGATAACTTGTGTTGTGGGTTTGTATTTAATATAGGTGTATTAGTTCAGAATGATTTTCAGACTTGTAATATTCCTGTAAATACAAGTGGTGCAGGTTACTAATGCTAAAGTTCAAGATAGGAAGACTAATAGTTCAAATAGGATGGAAGAAATTTAAAATAACAATAAAATTATAAAATGGCAGATTTAACAACAACAATCACAGAGAATGTCGTATTGAACGGCTCAGTCAGAGGTTCTACAAACACTTTAACAACTACAGGAATAGTAGATGTATTTGAAAGAATTTTAACTTGTACTCACACGCAGACTACAACAGTAGCAGTATTTAATTCAACTCCTCACGGAGCAGATGGAGCTTTAGATGTAGAGAACTGTAAATACTTAAGAATAACTAATTTAAGTGATGACCAAGATATGAAAGTAGCTTATGTAACAGCAGCTACTAATTATCAAGTAACAGTAAGAGCAGGTGGTTCACATATCTTATTCCAAGCTGAGGAAGCATTAATTGGTGAAGAAGATGCATCTCCTGCATTTCCTACATTAGAAGATTTAGTTACTGTAGAGGTAAGACCTTCAGCAACAACTGATGTTCAAGTAGAAGTCTTTGCAGCACTAGTGTAATGAATACAGAAGCTCTTGAAAGATACCTTAATAGCTTTGGAAAACAAGTAGTAAACAGAGCAAAAGGAAATTTACAAAAAGCTAAAGGCGGTGGCACTAATTTAGAAAAGTCATTAAGCTTTAAAGTAATTACTTCTCCTGAAGGGTTTAGTGTACAATTCTATATGGATAGTTACGGTACTTTTGTAGATAAAGGAGTTTCAGGAACAGAAGTAAAAAGAAGTTTTAAAGATTATAAGGGTAGAACAATTTCAAGTCCTTATAAGTACACTACAAAGCAACCACCTAGCAGAGTGCTTGATAAGTGGATAGTAAAAAAAGGAATTGCTCCAAGAGATGAAAAAGGTAGATTTATGTCTAGGAAAAGCATATCTTTTTTAATAGCTAGAAGTATTAAGAGAAAAGGAATACAAGGAATAAGTTTCTTTCAGAAACCTTTAATGTTAGGTTTAAAGCAGTTTGGAAAAGAAATGTTAGGAGCAGTAAAAGATGATATTATTAACGGATTAACAACAGTAAAATAAATGGCAACACTAATAGAACAAAAACCTTTATACACTCAACTTCCTGTAGGTCAAGAGGTAATTTTTG
>Ga0196887_1000308_pt1 | contig 24211 bp, 34 predicted proteins | sample VirMetDEL_Mar_31_FD_169094 | JGI IMG/M metagenome (GOLD analysis project Ga0196887, IMG submission 169094) | Aqueous microbial communities from the Delaware River and Bay under freshwater to marine salinity gradient to study organic matter... | ecosystem: Environmental > Aquatic > Marine >... | reverse complement strand
GCCCTGTATTTCTCTACCTGTTTCTTCTGCTTTTTCAGAAATGATTTTAGCGATCTCTTTTCCAATCCTTTGTTTCCCTCCATGATATCGAGACATATTTCTTTTATATTTTAGCAAGAAAAAACTTGAAAATATCTTTTTTATTTAATTTGATTTAAAAAATTAATTTCTTTATATATATAAAAATCAATGACTTTGAAACTAACAGAATCCGAGAGGAAAATTTACAAAGCGGAGAAATTAAGAAAAAACATGCAAAATTATTATGAGAAGCATCGGGAAGAACATAAGCAAAAATGCGGTCAAACTATTTTAGAAAAATACCAAAATGATCCAGAGTTTAGGAGAAATCATATTGAAAAAGTAAAAGCGCGTCAGTTATTGAAAAAAGAGTTTAAAAATCTTTGTTCTATTAATTTTTTCTGAAAATATTCTATAATTTTTTTAAATAAAAATATTTTATTTTAATTTAAAAAAATAATATCTTGTACTAAATAAATAAGAATGGATATGATGACGAACGCGATTACACTAGATGAGATTTTTAACACTGAAAAATTGAAAACCATCATTGATAACTGGGAGGAATTAAAAGATACTGTAGGAAATTTTAGAGACATTAGAACTCAGAATAAGGTTAACTCAAACGGAACACTCACTATTCTATCTGAAATGTATAAGAACAAGAAGAAAACAAATGAAATAATCTACACTTACTCAGCGAGACAAACCGAAGGGAGAATGTATTCAAAGAAGCCTTCCTTACAAGGATGTCCAAAAACAATTAGACACACAATTTCAGGAGAATATTATTGGGATATTGATATTAAGAACTGTCATCCTATTATTCTCCTTTGGTATTGTCAAAATAACGACATCACCTGTGATTCTTTAGAATACTATGTAAATAACAGAGACGAATGTCTTTCTGAACTAATGACCGCATTCGGTCAAGAGAAAGAAGTTGTTAAAGAAGCTTTCTTGGCAATAATGAATGGCGGAGATACAAGATTTGATTCGAGAAATGCTCCAGATTGGTTTTGTAAATTTTTTCTACAAATCAAAGATCTTCACCAGGCTATATGCAATCTAAATCCTGAAATTATGAAAAAGACAAAGAAGAAACACGGATCTAAATATTTTAACTTGAACGGAAGTTGTGTTAACTCAATCTTATGTATTTATGAAAATAAAATACTACAATCTATGTATCAAGAATGTTTAGATTTGAATGCAGAAGTTGGCGCTCTTGTTTTTGACGGTCTAATGGTAAAGCGTGATAGTAATATTGACCTTGAAAATCTTCTAAGACGTCTTGAATTTCGGGTTAAAAATGACTTAGGAATAGATATTACTCTTGTTGAGAAAGAAATGGATCAAGTAATTGACTTATCAGAATACAGAAAAGAAGAAGTTGATGAAGATGGAGAAGATAAAGAAGAAGAAGTTGATGAAGAAGATATTGACGATTTTAGAAATTCTCACGACGGGTTTGCACGAATTTTCTATAGACATTTTGCTAAGGATAATATAAAAACTACTGACGAAAAAGGGAACGGATATGTCTGGGATTCAAAAATGTTACTCTGGGTTCCTACAAAGAGCATTCATATTAGAAATCTATTAAGTCCTGTAATTGTCCCTATCCTAAAAATAATTACTAACCATCTGGAAAAAAAATGGAAAACTGCTTCTTCAATCGAACAAACAGCAATAAAGGAACAGCTAAAATCCTTTACACGTACTCTCGTAGATATACAATCCAGTCCTTTCAAGAAGAATGTTATTGAAAGTTTAGTATCCCTAACAAACGACCCAAAGTTTATTACTAAACTCAATAATGAATCAAAATTCCTAATCCCAATTAAAAATGGAAATTTGATAAATCTTAAAACATTGGAAATAAGACAACGCGTTTCTACAGACCTATTTTCTTACGAATTAAATGTAGATTATAAACAGGAGTCTCCTTTATCTAACGCAAGAGAATTTATAAATGATATTTCCTGTAATGACACGGAACTATCTGATTTCTTAGCACGTCTGATGGGTTACTTCCTAACAGCAGAAACAAGTGACAGAGGCTTTTACATATTCTGGGGAGTAGGATGTAATGGAAAATCTACTTTATTCAAAATTATGAAGAATATCCTTCTACAGGGATTCACGGGTATCTCAAAAAATGTTTTAGTAAATACAAATAGTCGCTCCTCACTAACTCCAGAACTTGAAGTCCTTATATACGCGCGATTAGCAGTATTAAGTGAAATTAGAGAAAATGAAGTTTTAGATGAATCAAATATTAAGTCTCTAACAGGTGGAGATGTTATTACTTGTAATCCAAAAAACAGAGACCCCATTCAATTCGTCCCTAATTGCAAACTCGTTATGCTTTGCAACGACAAGCCTAAATTTAACATTGGCGACCAAGCAATGCTAGACAGATTGAAATTTATCCCATTTAATGGTCGATTCGAGAAGACAACTGAGAATAATAACAAATGTGATTTTCTAACAGAGAACGAAGATTGTTTAAGTGAATTCTTTACTCTATTCGCGCAAGGAGCTAACAGATGGTATAACGGAAGTCAATTAATTCCAGTATCTATTATGAAAGACGCTATGGATACCTTCGTAGAGGAACAGGATGTTATTCAACAGTGGGTTCAGGATTGTTGTGAAACAGGTTTTAATGAAACTATCTCTGGAAACACTGCTTGGAACTCCTTCCTTAACTGGAATATTATAAACGGAAACCCTAATATCCCAAAACAAAAATTTAGTAATATGCTTTTGAAGAAATATCAAAAGAAAAGATTATCTTCAGGAATTGTTTACAAAGGTTTGAAAATAAAAGAAAACAATCCACAAGATAATGATACTCCTGACTTTACAATTCCAGTATAAGAAAAAATCTATAATTCTATAATTTTCCAATAATTATAGAATTTTTTTAAATTAGTGTAGGATCTTTTTAAAAAATGTAGGATAGTGTAGGATCTAATGTAGGATGTATATTTCTATTTTGACCTGAATACAGGCTAAAAATAAGTTAGTGTAGGATGGTGTAGGACATTTGCAAGTTACTCACATAAAATTTGAAGATTTGAAAAATAGCCGCCGTTTTTGCCGCTATTATTTTTATTTCTATATATTTGTCGCTGGATTTGTAAAGATCCTACACTAACTACATTTAAATATATTTTGACCTGTATTCAGGCTAACTTTATAAAATTCATCCTACATTAAATCCTACATTGTCCTACATATCATCCTACATTTGATTAAAAAGATCCTACATTTGATTTAATAAAATTATAGGTTTAAAAAAATACTATAATTATATATGAAAATGGAAAATCAACAACACGAAGTAATGGAAATTTCAGAGGAATGTAGAAGTGAGTGCGAGTGCGAGAGCCTGCATTCATATCGTTCTGAGGATGAAGATATACAGGAAGATAAAGAGATAGTTCATATATTACGATTTGAGGAGAGAAAAATTATCTATGAATTATTTAGAGAGGGGAAATTCGATTATAATCAGTTGAGAGAAATGTTAGCACTTGTCCGATAACTTGATTTTATTAAATTTCATCCTATTCTTTACGCTCATCCACGATTTTTTTATTACGATATCATTTTTATCTGTTTCCATATATGTGTTATAATATTGACAGATAGTGTTTATTCCTTCTAAATATTCATCGATTGAATACCTGTTCAATAAGGCGTTATTCAGTTTAGCTTTGAATAATCCAATTACATATGTCTGGCATATAATCTTCCCTTTTTGATCGAAATTATCTAATTTTTCTATAACACATCTTAGCTCGTCACACTGGAACATAAGGTAGTTCATATATGGCTCGTCAATCCAGCCAGTTATGATATCCTCAGTAGTTATTACAGAATTAGACATCTCCAATTTTTCATTCCGAGATAGAATGAAAATTCAATTTTTAAGGTCGTTAGGGAATGTTCATAGATAGGTATGTTGAAGATTATCTAATTTTTTCTTCCTCGCTTATATATTTATTTAGATTTGTAAAACCTGTATTGAGACCTGAGATGCCGTTCGTTCCATTTGTATTTCCTGCGTTAAAAGTTACGGTCTCAGTTTTTGAGCATATATCACAAGTCTTTGCATGTAACTTCCTCATAAGTTTCATTCTTTGAACAGACCCTTGAACTGCCTCTTTCCCACATGCGAATGAGATAGTTCTGAGTGTTCCTATATTCATAACTTTCTTATTTGACTTAGGCATTTCCATTTTTTATTCTCAAACTTGATTTGAAAATTCAATTTTATTCCACAACAAAACAGCGATCATAGATATTATCCATCGCCTGCTCCATCGCTGCTAGCTGACATTCACAGTCAACCAGAGCGTTGTGCAGATTGTTGAGCATATTGTTCTGTCTCTTAAAATTATTCAGATTTAGATTCCCAATCTCATATACTGTTCTTACGTCCATAATATTCCAATACTTCCAAGGGGTCTCTAATCCACAGGCATTATAAGCTGATTCCAATATAGTTATATCGAAACAAACTCCGTTTGCCCATATTTTTCTTGCTCCTCTACAAAATATAGATAGTTCTTGTAGAGCGAGGTTTAGATTTACTCGGTCTTTATATTCGAAAATCTCTTTCTTAGCTTCTTCGTCTTGGGTGTTCCACCAAGTTATGGTATTTTCGTCTATATCTCTGTTGTAGTATTCGTTTGATTCGTGACTTATTCTTTTGTAAAATTTTGATGTTATTTTGAAGTTAGTTCTGTTAAATTTTATAGCACCTATTGTTAAGATAGACGCATTTGATTGAGTTGATAAAGTTTCGATGTCCAACATAATTTCCATTTTTGCTTTTTATATTACTCCAAGATTTTTTAAAACAAAAAATAAATAAAAATAATTTATCAATCTAATTTTAAAATATTTCTAACATATAAATGAGTTTGAATCATATTTTCAATAGGAGTAAGGCTCTTTTAGATGATGCTCCTTTATATAACACAGAACTACACACATTTAACGGGCTGACGTTCGACCAAGATCTAATAAATGATGGGCGAATATATACATCGATTGTTAATAATAGAAATTATCTCTTATTCAACCAAGAGAATGGATTTTCATCTGTTTTAAGTTCTGCTTTACAAAGGGTCTACTTTAACTTAGATTCTATAACCGTCACTGATACCCAAGGAGAGATATCGTTGATTACATATAACAATTATATTGGAACACCTTTACTTAGAGTTGGGGGTTCTACACGAGTGGGTAGAACAAATGTATTTAAGTGTGGAGGAAAAGTAACGGTAAGTGCGGCTGGAAGGGAACTAAGACTAAAAATTAAGCTAGGAACTATAATCTTAGTAGAAAAAATAATAACGTTGACTAACTTACAAGAGCCCGCTGAGTTTAGATTCGAGAACAAGCTTATAGTGTTAGAAACAGGTTCAGCCGGAACAGCAAAAATTCGTAACCAGGGTTCGTTCGCTTTTGATGATCAGCAGGGTAATAACCAGGTCATATACCTTAATACTAGCAATACAACGACGTTTGAGACTCTATCAACCTTGCAGACTGATTTCACCTGTGAGTGGGTAACAAGGAATAATGGGAATAATATCGTATTTGAGGATGTAGAATTTTTTGTACTATCTTGATTAAAATTTATATAAAATTTATTTTATTTTCTATATATAAATTCAATGAAATTATACAAAGATAATGGATCCAAAATATTCAACCCCGAGACAGGGCGTTATGTAAACAAGACTGGAAATATAGGTCGTAGACTGGAGAGAATGAGTGTTGAGGAATACAATGCACTTGGTGCTGGAGCTGGAGCAGGTGCTGGTGCAGGTGCCTCTGCTGAGGAGGGAGGTGTTAAAATCTTCTCTGATGATAAAACGAAGATTCTCAACCCAACTTCTGGTAGATTTGTAGCCGTTTCCGGTGCTACAGGAAGGAAGCTTCTTAAGATGAGTAACGAAGAATATACTGCTCTAAAACAAGGTGCTTCAGTTCCAAAGAAGCCTGTAAAACGTTCTGAAGCGCTAAAGCAGGTTATTCGTGAACAACAGGCCGGCACAATTGTCAGAGGAGTGCAACGTGCGGATCAATTAAGAGATGAAGCTCGTGATCGAGTTCAGGAGATTGTGAGAGAAAATCCAAGAGTAGCAGAGATCCCTCCAGGACGTAATATTAGAGATGTTGCACAGGCTTTAGCACGAGGTCAAATGCCAGAAATAATTGCTTTAGAGCGGGCTGTGACAGATGAGATTCCGTTTCAACCGGAATTGCAAAGGGAACTTACAGATCCAAGTTCGTACAGACCACCAGAATTACAAAGACGAGTCACAGAAGTTGAACAATTTCGACCTCCGGAATTGCAAAGGGAGGATACAGACCCAGTAATGTTAGAGCAAGAACGTGCTGAATACAGAGAAACTCTTTTAACGATTGCAGACGCATTAGATGATATTATTAATGAACTTGAGCAAGAAGAAGAAAAGGAAGAGATTGAGGATATATTATCTAATCTAGTTGAAAACGCTATTAGACTTGAAAGAGACCGCGAGTTAAAAAGAATGACAAAAGAGTATTTCAAAGAACAAGAATTTTTGGAAGAAGTGATGAATGATCCAGAATTTGATTTGTATGCTTTAGAACCAGTTGAAGATGACACACCCGGCTATATTTCTGATTGGAATGATGCGGTTGATAGATTGAATGAGCTTATTGAAGAGGAATTTGGAGTTGAGGAGGCTAAAGAAGAGGCTAAGGAAGAGGAGGGTAAAGAAGAAGCTAAGGAAGAAGGTCAGATTTTCGACGAATTGACTCGGGAAATGGGTATGGATGAAGAAGAGAAAAGAGAACCTACTACAGAGGATTCCATAGAAGCACTTCGTAGAAATTTAATGAATCTCGAGTTCCTAGATTCTGGAAGAGGTCCGCATATGAGTACTACAACGGTTCCAGATCCTCACCTAGATGCCTTTTCACACATTGATGAGAGTAAGAAGTAATTAAAATTTTATTATCTATGATATATAATAAAATGAAAGCTCCAGAAAAACTTGAGAAGAAACAAAGTGAAGACATTGAAGATTTAGATGTTACCTGTGATAGTAGTTGTGGCTTGCGTTACCACATTCATAACCATTTCCAAAAGGTTAAGAAATTCTTTTCAAAATTATTTAGTAAATTGAAATTATTATTATTGTAACCTACTTACCTATGAACCTTCTCTAAAGAACCTTAACCAGCCTGTGAAACAGGTTAGTAAATCTATTTTATATTCAGATAAGAATATGAAATTATACAAATTATACAATATTTTAAAGTGGATACATTAGTCGCAAGTTTAATGATAGGTTAAGTGGAATGTTTTGATAAGCACCAGCGACTCTTGAATTTTGTAAAAATGATATCGTAACAGTAGATCCATTATCTGAAAAAGTAAATGAATAAGCAGAGTACCCATAATCTGTTCCAGAAGTTCCGATAATAGTAGTATAGGTACCGTCTACAGAAGGTCTCACGCTTGGATGAATATCTCTCAAAGTAACTTCTAGAGTTGCAAAATTTGACGTAAAAGTACCAGTGAATGGCTCTGTGATATACATATCTACGTAGGTACCATCGTTGATACAATAATTAACACCAGGTGTTAAAAGATTAGGAGAACCATTAAAAGTAATAGTTAATGAATTAGCAGTTCCTAAATTCGCTGGAATGCCTTTTAAGCAGGATGTTCCAGAGTTATCTTGAAAATCGCCATCAACTTTAGCGAAGAATGGCTCTAGCGTTTGCTGATAGGTATTTGAGAATTTATTTAATGACATTTTTATATATATAAATATTATAAAATTTATTTTTTGGTTATACTCTGTTATAAAATAAAGTAATATTTCCAGAATTTTCTGGGCTGCTTGATGTTGGAGACACGTTTGCTGCCTGAAAATTACAACGAATTTTCCAGTTACTTCCATCAAAAAATGTTTCACTTGAAATAATTGAATACGTATATTCTCCAAAGCTTATTACAAATGAACCTGTTCCAACGATGAAATTAGTTGCTGCTGTAGGAGAAATGGAAACTAACGGAATATTATTATAAACTCTAAACTCGAGAATCCCTGAACGTGTATTGTTTGTTATTGATAGTCCATTGAACTTGATTTCTAATTTACAAAAGTTATTGTAAAACGTACCTGTCGAGTTGTATTCGAAACTATTTAGAGAAAAATCTCCTGACGCATTTACATCTGATAAGACTGGAACTACGTTGCTAAAATTTTCAAACTTCTTTGTGGTCAGAGACTTGGTATTGATTGAGAGTGATTCATACCTTCTGGAAAAATCATTAGGATTAAACTTATTGACGCTCATTGTTATTTTATATAATAGATATATAAAATTTTTTGATATATATTTTTTTGATAATTTTACAAAGTTCCAATTCTAAGAACAACTTCTCCTCTCGCGAAATGAACACCCGCTGCGTATTGTGTTGAATTTCCATTCTTAAAGAGCACATTAACTGTGCTTGTACTTGGATTTGTAACTTGATATATATTGTTTAATAGACCGACTGGTGCTGATTCAGGAAGCCCTGTCAGATATCCAACAGCAAATGTGCCTGATGTGAATTCAGTTGTTATTTCAGTAGGTAAAGAAAACGTGAAACCCCTTTGGTTCCCACTTACCCCAAGCATATTGATATCAATCGCGAATACGATGTGAAGCACAAGCTCGGCTCCACCATTTGAAGATAGTCTGTATATGAATGTAGAGTCATCTATAGTCAAAAGACTTGGGGAATCAGTTGTTAGGGTGCTTGGTGTATAGGCTTTATAAGTAATAGACCCTTCTGAATTATCACTGGTTCTGATCTTCAAATCATTCATAATAATCTTACCGACGTTGGCTGTAAGCGTCTTTTCTGTGTTCGTTCCTGTTTTATTAAGACTCATTTGTTTTATTATTAGACATAAAATAAAATTTAATTTTTATTATTACCTAATAATAAAAGAATGTCTTTGAATAAGTTAACAACTACAAACATCAGGTCAAACTTCAACATTGGAGCTGGAAATATAAAATGTAATGAACTCTTTACCAAAAATTTTAAATATAATGTATATAATAAAACTTCTTTTACACCAACGATCTACATCACAAATGAGAATATAGTTCCAGCAAATATTGTATCTAATAATTGCAACTTCTATACTAGTGGATCTCATTTACTATTATATGGAAACATTCAATTTGTTTATCTTGGTAGTACAATTAGTCCTCCAGATATATATTTAACCATTCCTTCGGACTTTGAACTTAAAATTGGTTCAGATTTAGTCTCTAATAATGGGTCGCTTATTGGATTAATTTTAAATCAATACCAAAAAGATTACAGTGCATTATACGATTCATCTATATCATTGTCACCGTTAAATAGCATACCGTGCCTTAAACTGAATTTTGTAGACGAACAGAATGGTGCAGATTTTAGCAGCAGCATCTACTATCTTACGTTTGAATGTACTTTTAAACTTGTATAAAAAATATTTTATATATATAAAATGTCTTTAAACATACTACAAGATAATGTTATCAAAGATTATATAAATCCTAACTTTGATATATTCAATTGTAACGAAATTACAATTAATAATGTCCCTTTATTAGAATCTCAGACTTACACGGCTATAACGAGCAATTTATTAAATTTTTCATCTGTCGTTCCTATAACAGATTTTTTCTATGAAAAAATGGATAATATAGTACATATTATAGGGTCTCTAGATGCAACCGTGTCTACAGGCACGTTTTTATTTGGGTTTGAATTAAGCTTACCTCCAGGTTTATCATATACACCTGGAAATAAAGCATACGGAATAACATATGGTAAACGGAGTGGAGCAACCAGATCTGCAGGTTTATCTATTCAGCCTTATATTTCAGGAACAGATACACTTGTATTTGAACTAATTAGAGGTATAAACCTCAGCTCTGGAAATATTTTAACGGTTAACTTGGATATGTACATTGAAATATAAAACTCTTATATAAAATATTATATAATAGTAAATAATAAAATGAGCTTAAATAAGTATGCATCAAATGTAGTTAATTACCCTCAATTTTCTCTTGGTGTAGATTCGATTAATTGTGATAGTATGACAGTTAACAACAGCCTAACTTTACCATATCCAGCCGTCACAAGTTTCCAGAAAAATATTCTTACAGTTCCAAGTTCTTCATATACTATTTCAAATCTATCAGATTTTAATTTTTATCAACCTGAATTGCCTTTAAGAACATCCACGATTTATTTCGAACTTATAAATTACGATTTATCCGTACAAATTATCGATATTGAATTTTCTAATTTTCCATCAAATGTAAATAACTGTGTAGTAACTGGTAATATATCAGATACATCCAAAAATGTAAATTATCTTGTCTTTCCTAGAGACATTGTTAAAACAGCTACAAATGTTTCAATCCAATTTATCCAGAATTCAGTTAGACCTGTAGGAACGACAACAACGTTAATTGGAAATTTGATTATTAGATATTAAAATTATTTTTTATATTATTTTATATTATCTGTATTAATATAAAATGGCTTCATTAAAAGACAAAATAAAAGAGTTAAAACCTAATTTGAAAGATAGTAGTATTAATTTATACTTAACAAACCTTAAAAAAATTTATAGAGAGATTGAATGTGGTGGTCGAAAAGATATTTGTACATTTGATAATTTAAATTTTCTGAATGACTATGACCGTGTAATGCAAAGTTTGGCAAATGAGAATTTAAACACAAAGAAGAATCGTCTCATAGCGATTGTCGTCTCTTTACAAGCGACTAAAGCGGATCCAAAATTAATAGAGAAATATACGAAAGAGATGATAGATTTGGCCAATAAAAGCAATGAAAATTATAAGAAACAAGAAAAGAGCCAGAAACAAGTTGATAATTGGGTTGAGTATGAAGACTTGGTAAATCTCGCTAATACTATGCTTAGCCGCTTGAAGAAGCATAGTATTCTTTCAAAGGACGAGCTAACAAGAGCAGAGTACAACCTACTACAAGAGTATGTCGTACTGAGATTTTATCTGAACTTCCCACTACGGAATGACTTGGCTGATGTGAAAGTAATTGATAATAAAGAGGCTGATAATAAGGTAGATAATTTTTTATTAGTAGATGGGAATAATGTTTCTTTACTTTTGAACGATTACAAAACTGTGAAGACGTTTGGATCTCAAGAATATAAGATAGATTCAAAATTCTCAAAAATTATTAAGATATTTCTAAAGCATAACACAAGTGGGTACTTCATAACTAAAAGTAATAGAACTGATGCAATTACGCCAAATGGCATCACGAAGTTACTCAATAGACTGTTCAAACGCGAGTTAGACAAAACTGTGTCAACTTCGATGATTAGACATATCACCGCATCACATGACAGGAAAAACGACAAAACGCTGGCTCAGATAGAAGAATTAAAGAGAAAAGTGGAGAAGCGATATTTGCATAGTGACAGTACAAATCATCTATATAGAAAAATAGATTAAAATTTTATTAATTTGGATGAACCTTCCTTTTCTTCTTCTTTTCTTTCTCTCTATCTTCTATCCTTTTCACAACTTCCAGCATTCTCTTCTGTAGGCTTGTAGTAGGAACGTACGTGTCCCATTCCAAAGAAGCTAATCGTATCTGTTGACATTCAAGGCAATTACATTCTGATTCATTCATTTGTATTTTATTTATACTATCATAAATTATAAATAAAATTTATCAAAAATCTGTTGCGAGGATCTGCGCATCAGAAAATTAAATGCGAGGATCTGCGCATTAAAAAATGAAGCCTTATATAGGCCTTAGTTTTTTAATTTCTAATATTCTATAGATTAAAATTTTATTAACTTAGATTAATTAAAAAACACTAAACTGTATCTTATACCTTCAATTTTTTCCGACCTATGAGGTATATCACTTCCATTAAAGATAATACTACTTGTTTTTATACTAAATTTCCTTTGTTTATTATCTTCTAAATATAATGTAGTCTGACCCCCTGTATAAGTTCCAAATCCAACTAATAGGCTCTCTCCTACATTATTAGAGTCAAGATGTTTCTGAACAACAGTATTCCTATTAACATAAACAGAATTGAACTTAAATTCTGGATAATGAGATTGTATAAATTCATTAAACAAAGGCATTATCCAAGGGTATTTTTTAGTACTAGAGCTTTTTACCTTTTTACCTTGAAATGTAACTAAACCAAAAGATGTTTGTCTGGCATCTTTCTGTGATGTTGTACCTGTTCTAATTTGATGACCTTGCCCTCCTTTTTTACGATAACTTGTTGGTATGTTTATATTTTCTAGTTCCTCATATATTTTTTTTAGAATTTCTTTATCTTCTTTTGATAATTTTGTTCTAATATAACTCATTTATATTTTATGTATACTATCATAAATTATAAAATATATCAAAAACAAATGCGGGGATCTGCGCATCAGAAAATTAAATGCGAGGATCTGCGCATTATTCTCCAATAAAATTTAATTATAAGTTAAAGAAGATTTCAAGAGATTTTCTAATAATACTTTTAAGACATTTACACTCATACTGTTTCCAACTTGTTTTTTCATTTGAGTATTTGAGACTACCTGAATAAAATTTTCAAAACCTTGTAATAGTAAATGCTCTTTACAGTTAGCAGGTCTATTTTTTATAAAACACCATAATCCAGACTTTGTCGTAATACAAGGAGTTATTAGATGGGCTTTTGGAAAAGACGTTTTATACATCCATCCAACATCAATAAAAATAGCATCCTTATTTACATTGTCTATATATTTATTTGAGTAATTATATATTTGTTTAACTGTATTATCTTCCCAATCTACAAAGTCTTGTAGATTTTGCATCTCTTTCTCTTCAGGCCATTCAAATTCTCCCTTTGTTCCAACTATGAAAATCCTCTCACGATTTTGGGGTATGCCATAGTTCTTTGTATTCAGTATTTTCCACTTTACGTTGTATCCTTCTAATCCAGAAAGGGCTTCCCAGATAACAGCCCACGTGTTTCCTTTATCGTGATTAAGTAATCCCCTTACATTTTCTAATATAAAATATCTAGGTCGTTTTCTTTCTATCACTTCTAAACAACTCCAAAATACATTCCCTCTTTCATCTTCAAAACCTTTTCTTCTTCCTGCCATAGAGAAGGGTTGACAAGGAAATCCTGCTACATACAAATCTATATCTGGAACATCTTCTATGTTTCTTTTTGTTATATCTCCTTCTGGAAAAGAACCTTCTTTATCTCCAAATATAATTTCAGGGTGATAATTTGCTTTTATACTTTTAATAACATATTTATCTATGTCGCTACTAAACATATGACGAAAAGGAATATTCAGTTGGAGAAGTGCTTGTATAGGTGCTTCTATCCCAGAGCAATCTGTTCCAACTCTTATAACATTTTGTGTTTCGCTCATTTATAGTATAAGCAAATATTTTAAATATATCTAAAGAATTATAATTTAATTATAACTTAAAGAAAGAAAATGAAATATTAGGTTCAGTTATTTTTTTTCATTTGTTATTTATTATTTCCAAAATTTTGTTTCGGAAATAAAATTATATTATATTATATTATTTTCTTTGTATTAATAAAAGAAATGAGAACGAACACAAAAAGATATTACGTTGAGCAAATATATTCAACCGATAAGACATTAAGCAAGACCAAGCTCTTCAAAATGAAAATAGCAGAACTTGAAAATTTATTTAATAATCTAAATATCAAGCCATCTACTTCAGACGATTATTCAAGAGCAAATTTCGAGGATATCTCAGATGACGAAGAGGCTGCTTCAGAAGTTGTTCCAGAAGTTTCTTCAGAGGCTGCTCCAGAAGTTGTTCCAGAAGTTTCTTCAGAGGCTGCTCCAGAAGTTGTTCCAGAAGTTGCTAAAGAAGTTCCAATTAAAAAATTTAATCGACGTGAGTTAAAATCTTTATTTCTAAACGATTTCAATAAGGATGTTCTTGAGATTTTGAAAGACCTGGATGAGGGACTGATAAACGAGGATATTGCTATTTCTGAATATCATATCTTACACGAGGAGGTATTAGGAGACATCGAGAAGTACACAGAAAATTTAAAGTTAACAGAACGAGATATTGATTATATTGATAATTTCTTTGAGTTACAGGAAAAGAGGTTTTATAATTAAAATTAAAATAAATTTACCTATAGTAAAATGAAGGATAACGTCTATATTACATTTACCTATAATAATACATCAGGTGTTTTAGAAAATATGATCTTCGATAATATCACAAAACGCGTACCGATCCTTGACAACCCTAGTGACTACGAAGTAGGTGTTACAAGAGCCTATTTAAGAGTTCCATCTGTTTTTGATGGAACTTTATTTCCACCATCAGGGCAGTTTTCGAGGGTCGTTATAATGTCTGATAGCATTGGGATAGCACAAGAATTTTCAAATAATATACAGAACGATTTACAGCCAATTATATCATCCTTTCAGTATGGGCAAACTGGTATATCTCAGGTTACATACCTAGGCGGATATATACTTTTTCCAGGTCTGTATAATGGTACTAAAGTCAAATATACGGATATTGAAAGTTCTTCTCCTTTATACAGATTGAATCTCTCTGTGAAAGCTCAATTGAAAGATGGTTCGTTCGTCTATTTCAGAAGTAACGAAGAAAGTTGTGCATCCGTCACTCTACATTTTAGAAAAAAGAAAAAATAATTTTATAAACTTGTTCTATAATAAACAATGAAAGATAACGTATACGTAACATTTACTTACGAAAATTCAGAAGGAGGATCACGAGATATCGTCTTTGATGATATCACAAAACGAGTGCCGATCCTTACCAACCCTAGTGACTATGAAGTAGGTGTTACAAGGGCATATTTACGTGTTAGCAGTAGCGGACCTGCAACAGGCGAATTTACTAGAGTTGTTATAATGTCAAATAGTATCGGTGTCAGAGAAGAATTTTCTAATAATATACAGAACGATTTACAGCCGATCATCAGTTCCTTTCAGTACGGAACCGTAGGATCAAGTACATCTTCGTATCCAGCAGGCTTCTTACAGTTTCCTGGTGAATATAATTCTGAAGTTCATTACGTTGATATCGAAAATTCAAACCCTCTGTATAGACTTGATATCTCTATGAAGGCTCATATGAAGGATGACACTTATAGATACTTCACAGCTATTAGCAATATCAATTGTGGTTCAATTACTCTTCATTTCAGAAGGAAGAAATAAATAGATAGAAAATTTTTATATGTTGTATTATATAAAAATATAATGGTAAAAAATTATTACATGGAAGCTTTAAAAGAGTACAATGCGAAGAGTGGAGAAAAATGGTGTATTCCAAAGAAAGGAACGGTCGAGTACAATGAAGTTATGAAAATGAAGGCTCAGATGGAAAAGCAGGCAAAGAAAAAGAAAGAAAATTAAATTGAATTATATATTTAAGAACAAGAATATATAATATAATAAATGTCATACTCAACTGGAATAGTCTATAAGATAGTATGTACTCAAGATAGTGGAATAGTATATATCGGAAGTACCTTTAACTTACTAAGGCAAAGATGGCAAACTCATAAGTATGGCTATAAAAAATATTTGGAAGGAAATAAAGGAACTTATGTTTCAATTTTTTCGTATTTTGAAAAATTTGGAATTGAAAATTTCAAGATACTGAAAATAAAAAAATACGAATGCTGTAGAGAACATATGGCAGACCATAAGCATTTACATATGTATGAACAGCTTTGGATTAACAAAACAAAGGGATGTGTGAATAAAGTAAATCCTTTTCGTATTCCTATTGTTGCTAAAGAACAGATGAAAGAATATCAAAAAGAGTATAACGAAAAGAATAAAGAACAGAGAAAGGAATATCAAAAAGAATACGACGAAAAGAATAAAGAACATAAAAAAGAATACTACGAAAAAAACAAAGAACATAAAAAAGAATATCAAAAAGAGTATAACGAAAAGAATAAAGAACAGAGAAAGGAACAATTGAAAGAATACTACGAAAAGAATAAAGAACATAAAAAAGAATACTACGAAAAAAACAAAGAAAAGATAGAATGTGAAATTTGCAAAGCTTCAATATATAGAGGTAGTTTATCAAAGCACAAAAAAACACAAAAACATTTAAAAAATTTAGAAAAGAAGTAATCTACAGTATGAAATATTTTAGTCTAACTGTGAAAATAAGAGAAATAGCACATTTGTATTATTAGGACACACTAATAAATTTATTTATACTTAAAAGCAGTCTTAAAGTGTCATTTATCTAATAATTCATAGTTAAATTACTTATTAGCATACTTGTAGATTAATTATATATCTCCTTTTTTAAGATATGTAATCAAAATTAGATATTAATTTCGTTTGGATCAAAAAGATCGGAATGAGTAACTTTAGGTTCTGCTAAATCGAAAATATCGAGATAGTATAATACCTCTGCTTTCTTAGGATCGGGATCTTGCTTGTATAATGTAATCAAATCATCAACCTCCTCTTTGAATTCCGGATTTTCTACAAAAAAAGACTTCCACTGAGCATCTCCTACTTGGAACCTTAACTTCTTTAACTCATTCGTCAATTCAATAAATTCACTTTGTATATGTTCTTTTTCTGAAATCATTTCTTTTATCTTATACGAGATTAATTAAATACATTTCAAATATCTTTTTCCGTAATTCTGCAACGTGTTGATTTTTCCTAGATATAATCGAGATTCTTCTTTTGTATTTCTCTAATAATTTATGAAATTCTTCTGCTCCTTCTTCGGATTTGGAATAAGCAAAAAATTCTGCTCCTGTTTTATCTCCAGCAAAATCTTGGAATTCTTTGTAAAATGTTTCGACCTTCTGTTCTATGACATTTCTAATCTCAAGGACATCTCGCTTTGGAAGTCTTTCTCTTTTTGGTTTGAGATTCGCTAAACGTCTATCACGTTTCCTTTGTAATGCTTCATCAATTTCAAGTCTCCGATGCCTTTCTTCTTCTTTGATTGCCTCAATCCGTTTATTGATAATTTCAGAATGTTCTGCTAGAGACATTCCAAGAACTTCTTCCATTTTAGAGTGATTAAGTTGCCTCTTATCAAAAGCCTTTTTATAAAATCTATTTTGCATTTTCTTTTGCTCGGCTTCCTGAGCCTCTCTTAATCTTTGTTCATCCAATGATTGTTGATATAACTGGAGGTTATACATCCTCTGTTCTCTCTTTCTACTTAATAGTTCATCTCTTGTTAGTTGTGCCATAGTATTTTATTATAGACATTTATAATAAAATTTTATTTAGAATTTTTTAGAATTTAATTTATCTCCGCATACGTCTTCCACCTCGGCCTCCAACTAAACGGCCACCGACAGCAGAGCCTCCGCTTAGTCCTTTCGCGACTTCGTATCCAGCCACAAGTTCTGGAGCTACTGCTACACCAGCGAGTTCCCCGACTGCTTTAAGGGCTCCACTGTGTTTTTTGACTAGTTTATGACCTTTCTTGACAATGCTCTTTGCTGAATGCCAAAATGATCCTCCTTCAAGGTCAGTATGATCGCTCTTTTCCATATTCTCAGAAGCCCTCATAACCTTCTCCGGGCTCACTCCTCCAAGAGACGCGCGACCCACATTAGGAGCAACACTAAACACCCCTTCATTGACACAAACCATATAGAACGTACCAGTGTAAGCAGCAGCATCTAAATTACGGAATGTCATCTGAGCCTGAATCGTGAATTGTCCGTTTACACCTGGAGCGAGGCCATCGGGCAGCCCAATATCTTTACCGAGTTCTAAAGCAAGAACCGAGCCACGATACTTCGTCCAAGCAGGATAAGAAAGATTACATCCATTACGAGAACTCATCTCAAACAGATCTTGCTTAGTTGCTCCAGAAAGAAGACCAGCCTCGTTATTCCACTGAATAGAAACATTATCAATACCTAAGAAACTATCGGAAGTCTCGAAAGTAGAAGTAGCCTCATTTCTACGAGCGAATAGGTAAACGAAACGAGGAACTTGAGATAACCTAATAGTATCCGAAAATACATTAGCAGTCGCACCCGCACTGATAGAAGCGAGCTCACGAACATATTCATTACAGCTCTGGTAAGGAAGCACTTGTAGGGATGGAAGAGGTTGGGTCATATCGGGGGTTAGATAAGTAACAAGAAGTTCAGGGGCTTGGTAGAAATTAGCAGTTGAAGCTCCAAGAGGAATTGCTCCTGTATCGTGATGGCAGAAAACACGTGCAGAATTAGTAGAATATCTAAGAGTAAGATTTAGTTGATTTACATTGACAAGACCCTCTGTTTGAGCTCCAAGACCGTTGTATAGAGGAGAGACCCATACTGGCTCAGTAATAATAGCCCTTACTTTCTTTCCTGCGGTAACAATTTCGACATCAAAACCACCACGAGAAGGCTCAGTAGAATTCTCACCATAATCTGCGAGAGGATTACGGGCGCTACCATATGTTAGGTAATCTCCAAAATCTTGATAAGAATCGGGTTGAGAAGGAGCAGTCGACCAACTCTTGCGTCGTTGCTCGGGGGTGTTACCATATGTTAGCATACCGTGAAGTTTAGATTGAACATTTTCAGAGACTTGCTCTCCGTTGATCGAAAGCGTGGCAACATCAGTGATAGAACTTACAGGAAATTGGCGAAAGCCGGAATTGATACCGAGATCGATATTACTGTTTGTTGATTCAAATTCAAGATAATGACGCACACGAATATAACGATCGACAATGGTTTGGTTAGAAGGAGGACTGATCGACCAAGAAGATTGTGTGGGGGCTACTCCGGTCTGGTAGGAATCAGCCGTCTGGACGTAGTGGGTAGTACGTTGGGCTCCCTTATGTATAATATGTGATTGTTCTGTATCTCCGACAACGTGAATTCGGGGATCCATTACTACGACTGGTGATAGACTCATTTTTAATATTTTCTTATAATAATTATTTTATTTTTTTATTTTATTTTTTCTTAATCTGGAAGTAATATAAAAATTAAAAATTAGTTACTCTTTCTTGGTACGCGGCTTTCTAACTCGCTTCGTTGTTGGAAGATTTTTCTCCTTTACAACGACAGCCTTTGTCTTCCTTAGCACTGTTTTAGTAGGCTTATTCACCTTCACAAAAACTTCTTCTTCTACTTCCTCTACATCTGGAACATCTGGAACATCTGGAACGGATTCTTGGACAGGTTCTTGAACAGGTTCTTGGACATCTTCCTTAGTCTCTTCCACTCCCACTTCCTCTACAGTCTCTAAAGTATGAGCCTCAGTAGTATTATCATCCGAACTTGATCCAGAATCATCGCTCTTTTTCTGCTTCTTAAGAAACTTAGCCTCCCGAACAACGAGCCTACAATCTTCGCACGATTTTAGCGTACGTCCATTCTTCTGAAATTGCTGCTCTTCCTTTTCTTTTTTACATAATCTGCATGTTTGATTTGACATTTTTATATTTATTAAAAAGCAAGAAAAAAATATTTTTTTTTTAAAAATGTCTTTAACTTATAATTAAATTTTATTATAGTTCTAATAATAAAATGAAACTAGAAGACATAGTAAAAGATGCAGAGGATATTTATCTTTCAGGCGAAGACGTGGTTGAATTAACTGATTACAAATGTAAGGTGATACGTTATGCAGACCTTATGTTTATCTCAAGTATAGACGAAATCTTAGATGTTGAAGGTTCTGTTATTATCCTATATCAGAAGGAGGAAAACAAAGGCCATTTCTGTCTATTAACCAACCGTTATAAGGAGGGTTCTCTTTATTTCTTCGATCCATACGGTTACGATATCGATGAAGAAGTGAAATTAGCCGATTTCCAAGTACGTCATATGGGCGGAAATATTGTCGCACACTTATCTCATCTCATAGAAAATAGCAACTACGATCTGATTGTAAATCAAACGCAGTACCAAGAATTCAAAGACCACATTAATACCTGTGGCAGACACTGCGTAACTCGTTTAAATTATATTAACTTGGATGACACAGAATACAATACATTCATTAACAAGAACAGTCATTACGATCCAGATTTTTGGGTCAGTGTGTTAACTGTAGATTTTCATAATTATCTCTAAAAAAATTAAAATAGATTCTATAATAAAGAAATGACGTCCACGTTTTCCAAAATAAAAGAAGAATCTAATTCAGAACAGTATATATATTATAATCTCCGTGTATCTAATCCAATAGGCTCTAATGTTGTTATTCCAACAGCCTATTCATCTACAAGAGTAGATACCATCTTAGATAAGTGTAATGATTATAAGTTAAGTGTAATTCGCTTTCAATTACCCGCTAATTTCCCGCTGTTTATCTATCCCTCTGATCCGTCTTTGTTTCAAGTTAAATTAACCAACGGACTTAATTCAGTCGTCCAAAATTTAACATATACTCAGAAATATGAAACATATATTGAACGAGGTATATACTACGTCAACCACTATATTGAAATACTAAATAAGGCTTTAGAGCAAGCACACGCTGCCTTAGTAATTTTAGATAATACTATTACCTACGATGCGCCGTTCTTTGTGTATGATACGAATGCTGCTACTAAAATGTATCTTGTCGCTCCAGTAGAGTATCTTGATGGAAATTTGAATAATATCTCCCTTTCTTTATCTCCAACACTTTTCAATTTCGGATTCCAAGAATTTCCTGTAGCAGATGGGAATTTAATTTTGCACAATGATTTTATACAACTGAGTATATTTGATAATAAAATAAATAATAAAATTACTCTGAATTCAAAAGACTTCTATAAGATTTATTCCGAAGCAGATACGACATCCACCTTAAACAAATTCTCAGATATTGTAATACTAACCGATTCCATACCAATTTCTCCAGAAAATATAGCATCCCAACTCAATGAAACTCAGAGAATTTTAACTGATTTTGTTCCTGTCTCAGAACAAGGCTTAAACGGGTCATATTATCAATATTTTGCAAATGTTTACAGATATACTAATCTTGTCTCAAACGAAAGTTTGCGGAAGGTTGATATCAAAATTTATATTCTCTATCAGACAGGTGAATATTATCAGCATCGACTTTTACCAAACGAATATTTCACAGCCAAACTTATGTTTGTAAGAAACGAAAAGATAAATTGAAAAATGTTGTTAAATAGAAATGAAGCTTTTACTCAACAAAAAATTCATTGAGTTTTTTAGAAATAACAGAAAACGGATATCTCCAATTTTTACTCCATTACATATTATAAAATACGTAGTGCTGCACGTTGGATTTCTATTTTCTAAAATTATCTTATTTTTAACTTGCTGTTTTTTATAACTGTGAATAGTTATAAAATCTATATTCCAATATTAGCAGCCTGTTCCATAGGTTGATTAGGTCTTTTAGAGAAGGTTCATAGATAGGTAGGTATCAAAGCAAAAATACACCCTTCTCGTACAAAACGAAATTTGGAGATGTACGGTAAAGAGCTACCCAACGACTATTCAAATTCAAAAGACGTCTTATTGTATTCTCATCATACATGCAATAATTTTTTAAAAACCTATAGTTATGAGCGTCACTACCAAATTTTGGAAAGAATACTACACTCGTGGCTTCATTGAGTAGTCGACGGCTTGCGTGAAAATTCTGTAACACGTGACTAACAGCTACTGTTGTCGCGTTATAATGTCTTCCCTCTTCCAGCAGAGTATCCCGAAGATTTTGGACGAATCTTCTGACAAGTGTATTCGAGATCGTGTCTGTATCATCGAAAAGAACGATACTCTGATAAAAATCATCTGCTCTTGTTTCTGCGAGCCCATCCTCGTCTTCAAGGTCTATACGAATTGGTTTCAATTTATCAAGCACGTCATCTTCCTGAACATTTGAAATTACAAAGAATTCATTTTTCTTCTTTATTTTAAGATACTCTTTAATAAAATTGGAAGCAAATGTAGATTTACCACTTCCAGAAATTCCGGATATATAAACTTTTTCAACCCTATTAAAATTCGGCAAAGGCTGTAGCTTGCCACCGGATCTAAGCACGAATCCTTTCTTTTTTTGCTCTTCAATTTTTTCTATAATTTTATAGAATTTATCCACAAGTTCTTCATCAGCCGGTTCCAAACCTTGTTTAATCGATTCATCAAGTATTTTTTTCTCCTCCTTTGAGAGATCCAGAGATTTTACAAACGTCTCTTTCAAATCATCTATTGATATTTTTACGTCATCAAAATAGAGGTACTTACCATTGTCTTTACCTCCAACTACTTGCGCTATTGGATATATAGTCTCAGAACCTCTCTTTAACTTCTTCTTTGTTTTTAATACTATCATATTTTATTATAGAAAATTTTTTATTATTTGTATATAATAAAATATGAATACAATAACTCATCTCAATGAACTTCGCAAGAAGGGATTTCCAAGTTCCTATTCGGCAGCTTCTAAACTCGTCGCAGCATCCAAAGCACCAAATCATACAATGATCTCGGGTCTTCCAAAACGATTAATCAACGAAACAGATCTGAATCTGGTATCAGACACAGCACCGCCTCCACTAAATAACAGAGGATCGTACCCCTCACGTGGGCATCAGATTTACAATATCTCTCCCGAAGTATTGAAAAAGAACGAACTTGAAGCAGAAGTAATTCGTAAAAATAAATTAAATATTTTAAGGAACAGTTATCAAAATGGTGTGGTATTTATGTAAATATATGGTAAATCTCTTTAGCATTCAAATAGGCTTCTCTAGCATCTTCTTCATTTTCGAAAAGACCGAGATATTTATTTCTTCCGTTCACTTGAATTTGGGCAAACCACTTTTTTGTGTGTTTATTCCAAGTATACCCTTTTGCTTTTGTTCTATTAAAATGATTCTGCCGGTGGGTAACAATTCGCAAATTTTCAATTCTATTATTAGATTTATCTCCATTTATATGGTCGATCATGTTGTCAGTTGTCGATCTTTTGAATATGTCAAAATTTTGGTTATAGACATAGAAAACTAACCTGTGTTTTCTAATCCTTGTCTCTTTATTCTTCTCGAAATGAAAACTAGAGATTAAATAACCTTTACCATTACTTGAAAATTTCTTCAAAATCCACTCATCTCCCTTTTTCACATAAAACTCGTTTTCATTTTCATTATATCTCAAATTATAATTTAAGAAAGAAAAATCTATAACAAATTCCAATCCGATTTCTAAATTTTCCATTTTTTTTATTTAGAATCAACCAAATCTTAAAACCAACTTTTCAAATCTTCATAAACAACTTCTCAAACCCAGAGGGTATCCTCTTCGATGAAGTTTGAAGTTTCTTTTTATTTTCAAAAATACATTCAAAATCTTCTGGCGCGGAGTACTCGCTGACGAATACAACATTTGTCATACTCATTTTTTTTACCCAATTCCAAAAAGAATCGCTGTCAAATTTATCGGAATATTTACATCTTGTATTCGCATAAGGAGGGTCGCAGTAGATGACGTAATTCTCCAAATCTGAGAATTGTGTATATGTTCCAGCAGTAAATTCAACATCCTGTAAATCTCTAGCAATTTTACATATTTTTTGTGGCACGGTTTTAAATGTTGTCTGTCCTCTATATTTCCCAACATATCCTTTGAAATTTCCACCTCCAAAACTAAATTGGTGCCCAACATAACACTTCTCTGCAGATGAAGCCTCTTGATTTTGTAATCTAATATATGTCTCTTCTGTACAAGAATTTGGTGGAACCCAACCTTCTTGTGCAGCCTGCCACATCATACAAACAGATTCATTCATATCTCCTGCTTTATACTTCATATCCCTATTTTCAAAATATTTCGGAATGTGCTGATAAACACCTAACATACCTGCGAATGGCTCGCAGTAGCCCTGTATTTCTCTACCTGTTTCTTCTGCTTTTTCAGAAATGATTTTAGCGATCTCTTTTCCAATCCTTTGTTTCCCGCCATGATATCGAGACATATTTCTTTTATATTTTAGCAAGAAAAAACTTGAAAATATCTTTTTTATTTAATTTGATTTAAAAAATTAATTTCTTTATATATATAAAAATCAATGACTTTGAAACTAA